>Ga0335082_10000374_pt1 | contig 45805 bp, 31 predicted proteins | sample Lox_Sample_41_FD_206718 | JGI IMG/M metagenome (GOLD analysis project Ga0335082, IMG submission 206718) | Soil microbial communities from Loxahatchee National Wildlife Refuge, Florida, United States - Lox_Sample_4.1 | ecosystem: Environmental > Terrestrial > Soil > Wetlands | place: USA...
GGCAATCCAGACGATGCCGTTCGGGTTCAGCGCTATTCCCCACGCGTTCTGGAGACTCGAATCGATCCGTGTTGCCCCAAAACTCCCGATATCGGAAACGAGATTGACCTGCGAGGTCGAGGAGAATCCATCCTTTGCGAGCGATCCAAACGCATCGGCGGAAGTGATTCCCGGAGTTGCGGGATCATTGACGTTGTTCGAACAACCGAACAGAACGCTGATGATGAGTCCTGCGAGTATTCCCGCGGACGGTGCAAAAATATGCGACAGTCTCTGCCGTGGAGACATGGTGGCACTCCTTTCAGAAAGTGGTGAGAGAACAGTTTGACTTTTCCGGAAGGAGAGATACAAATGGCGTACCGAAAGCGAAGGATGGCAAAACAGCGAAATCACACGGAGTTTCATCGGCCATTGTGGAACGTAGTTCACATTCAAGTCCGAATCCATGGCTTTCTCTATGGCATCTGCTCCACAGCCGATGGGCCGCCTGCATCACCACATCAACGGGATGGAGATCGTCATCGTCATTTCTTCAACTGGATTTTGAGCAGTACGAATTCAATACGCCGCACGATCCGAAGAGGGCAGCTCCGCCCCGGCTTCCCAAAACGATGATGTGCGGATACTGACATCCGGGGCCGAGTTATCATGAAATTTCATTAAGAGTCGATCGGTATCAATTGAATGGGTTCTCATCCCCCTGCGCCGCAAGGGGATATTGCGCAGATCAAACCCGATCTTGACACCCTTTCGGGAATTCCTTTATTGTTGTGTTACTGTATTTTCACGATTTATCGCTCTCTGGCTCCGATGAGAAATCACCAGACGGAGAGGAAAAACTCTATGCGCGGCTTATGAAAATACTACTCCATCCTTCGGCTGACTCCGGCCTCATGTTGTTTTCCCGGATGTGCGCTGCGCTCCTCCTTCTGGTGGGTTGCACCGCGCTTGCCGGTTGGGTATTCGATCTCCACACACTCCGGGTCAGCATTGCATTCCTCACGCCTTTCAATGCTGAAACCGCGATTGCGCTGATACTGGCAGGAATTTCACTTCTCTGCTCGAATCCGGACACGCCGTACCCGCTCATCAACAGGATCGGGATGGTTTTTTCAGGAGGACTCGTGCTTCTTGGGGTGGTAACGCTCCTGGAATACGCGCTGGGAATGGAAACCAGCATTACACAAATCCTCTCGGCAGGCCGCTCTCCGGAAATTTCGAGCACGGAGGCAGTACCGATGGAACCGGCTGCTGCGGTAAATTTCATTCTCTCAGGCGCGGCGTTATTCATACAGACCGGCACGTTTCGAAAAGAGACACTCGCACAGTCTTTCGCGCTCGGATCCGTGTGTCTCTCAGGAATTACGTTGATCGGGCATCTGTATGGCGTTTTTACATTCGATCATCTCGGACCATATGTGTCCGTTACCCTTCTCCCTGCTCTTGCAACGCTGGTGCTTGCACTCGGCATTCTCTGCTCTGATCCGTCAGGCGGTATCATGCAGACACTTTCATCGGGAGCTCTCGGGGGTGTTATGCTGCGAAGGATACTCCCGTTCGCAGTTCTCGTTCCCATTCTTCTCGGGTGGCTGCGTCTCCAGGGAGAACGTGCAGGATTCTATGGACCGGAACTCGGCGTTGCCCTCTTTGCAATCTCGAATGTCATGATTCTCGCAATCCTCCTTTGGCGGAACGCCTCGTACATTAATGGTGTTGATATCGAACGAAAACAAGCGGTACTCGATTTCCGCGACAAGCAGGACCGGTACAGGATTCTCTTCGAAAGCATTCCTCTTCCGATGTGGGTGTACGATATCAAATCGCTGGCCTTTCTCGAGATCAATGATGCAGCAATACGGCAGTACGGATATACGCGTGAAGAGTTTCTGTCGATGAAGATCTTGGATATTCGTCCGGAGGAAGAGACCTCCGCCGCCGTGACCGGTAGTCCTTCGGGTGCATCCCCGGCGGGTATATCCAAACACCGGAAGAAGGACGGTTCGATCATCGAGGTGGAAGTGACTTCGAGAGACTTCAACTTCGGTGCAACGCCTGCGCGGATCGTTCTTGCCGCCAGAATTACCCGGGAGTAAACCGGCTATCGTACAACATCTCGGCTGTCGCCGCGACTACGTTCTTGCCCGCACCATCTTCCCACCGCGTCATCATCCATCGTAAACACAAAACCCCGTTCTTGCGAACAGGGTTTTCAAAAGCTGACTGGTGATCGGACAATCGCTACGGTTTTGCACCCGCGGGTTCATCCGCGGTTTTCATCATTTCCTTCACTTGCTTATCGGTGATATCCATCTTGTGCATCTTCTTCACATGTGCCTTCACGATGGAAATCAGTTCCTTCTCGTTTCTCCCGCGAACCATGAATCCGCACTTATCATCGCAGGCAACAGTTTTGAGGGGACCCATTTCCTTCTCCCCTTTCGTCATCTCCTTCTTCTCACCCTTCGACACGTCCATCTTTTGTGCCTTGTTTTCCTTCATTTGCCCCGCATCCTGCGCGAACAGGATGGAAGAAAATGCAAAGAAAAGGGCAAGCACGAGTCCCCCTCCGATAATTCGCTTCATAGCGAACTCCTTTCATTGAAATGATGCAAGAACAGTGAGTTATGATGCGTTGCTGATCGCATGCCACGAATGTAGGAACATGGGCTGAAATTGTCAAACGGATTGCACAGAATGCTCCTTCCTGCCCTTGACTTTTACTTTTTCTCTCTCTACCATATCTGTGAGCATATCCTCTCAGCTAGATATGCCCGCCAAGGAGGGTTTATGAAACTGCATTGGATCGCTTTCCGGTTCGCGGCTCTTCTTACGATTACGCTATTACCGATCCTGATTTCTCCGGCCGATGCTCAACTTCTCCCGGAGATTATTTCCTCACCGCAGATATATTCCATCGAAGGGCCCTCTGTGTCTCCCCTGGTCAGATGGTATACGATTCCTGGTGCCACGAAGTATGAGTTACAGATATCCCCGGACCCGAATTTCTCAACCACGATTCTTGTGGATACCTCGGTGAGTGATACGACGTACTCCGTGGAGTTCCTTCCGCCGGATACCGGTTACTTCTGCCGCGTCAGGGTTTTCCCCGCAGCTGCCACCGTCGCATGGTCAGAGCCGGTGCGATTCTATACTCTGCTCCTCCGCAACGTTTTCACGTTGAATTTTGATGCAGGCTGGAATTTCATCTCACTGCCATTCGAGATGCCTGCTGCCGAACGAAATTTTCTCTTTCCACCGCCCTGTTCAAGACTGCTATTCTGTTTTGCCGGCGGGTGGGGCTGCTGCCCGGGCTATCCTCTCTGGGAACGCAATGGATTCTTTATCAAATATCCGAGACCCGGAATTATCGGGGTGACCGGCATCCCGCTTGTGAAGGATACTCAATCCGTTAATACGGGATGGAATATCGTTGGATCACTTTTCAGACCATTCCCGGTTTCGTCCGTTACAACGGATCCGCCGGGAGCGATCACGAGTCATTTTTTCTCCTATAATGGCAGCCGGTACGTGGTTGCCGATACGATCGAACCGTTCAAAGCATATTGGGTAAAAGCACGTGAGGCGGGTAACGTCATATACTCGCTTCCATCTACTCCGCCGGGGAAAATTCGCGCATTCGTACATTGGCAGGGAACCGGCATTGCAGGAATTCAGGTCGCGCTCCTGGAAACGAAGGATACACTTCTTACCGACTCAACCGGACACGCGGAATTTTCGGTACCATCCGGCCGCTATACTCTTCGTGCATTCGGTATTAACAGAGGCGGGCCGCTCTCACTCTTTCTCGACTTCGACATCGTAGTGTTTCCGGGTGAAACAACCGATGTCGATATTGTCGATTGCCTCCCATGCCTGTGAGAATTCCCGGATGTTGACCTAACCGGGAGAATGGAAGAAGGCAACCTCGCCGGAATCATCACTCCCCACCATCGCTCGGGACGCACGATTGTATCGTATCCATTCGCCAAGGAGAAACCGAGTGGGCTCATAATTCCGTCCACTGCCCGTTACTGTACACCTCGATTTTGTGAATGGGATGGACTTCCCAGAGTGTCGCGCGTTCCTTCCCGATCTGCTCGGGATGTTCCTCGTCCCATGTGACCCAGCCGCTTATTCTGATTTTGCTGTGTTGCCGGATAAGATGGTTGATCGCTTTCTGATTCCAGCCGGGATGCGCCGCAATCAACCGGGGCGAGATCTCCACGACGATGGATGTTGATTTGTCGGGATGTTTCGGAGGAGGATTCGGCACCGGAGATTCGCTCAACCAGAGATGATAGTCATGGAATTGTTTGATCTCGCAATTACATGCTTCCGCCGATTGCGGTTTTATTGCAATGAGATATCCCTCAACAGAGATTCCTTTCTTCTCATACGCGGTAACCGCCTTACGTTCCGCATCGCTCCATACAGATTTCGGGCCGAGACGATAATGGGATTTTCCCTTGCCCGCAGGAAAATCGCTTTCCCATTTGGTAAGAATATCGGAAAGAGGAACAGGTTCGTACGTACCGGGAGCACGATCCCGGTTCTTCAGTTCGTTAAGATAGGGATCGCCGCCGGTTCCCGTTGGCTTGCAGTTCTTTCCAAATACCTTCACGGTGCCCGTTGAGAAATTTGCCGGATCGTACGCCGGATCCTGGGCATACAGGGGGGATATGGCGAGGATGAGAAACATCCACGAAAAAGCGACAAGGTGAACCGAACAAAGCGCTCTGAGAATCATTGTACACTCCTCTCCGAAAGTCATCCCTCCCAATGATTCCCGAAGGTAAAATATTAGATCGAAATTATCAAGGATACCCTCAAATACGATCCCCGTTCGAATGCATGGTCAACCGCAAAAGCGCGCAGGTGTCAAATAAGGAAGACGAGGAGTACCCGGCGAGTTACCATATCTGGAACAAATTGATTATTTTCCCGTCTCATCGCACACAAACATCATCGGGACTTGAAATGCGATTAGCACGCTTTTGGACGCTGTTTCTTCTTTCCGTTATCGGATGCTCTCTGCAGGCGCAGGACAAGCTCCCCGATAACGCGCAGGGAACCACGATACAGGAATACCTCACCGCATTCAACAATCACGATACTGTTGCGATGCGAAATTTTTTTGTCAATCATGTGACGATGCAAGGTCTGGCAGACAGGCCGGCGGAAGCGCGCGTGGCGCGCACGCAGATGTTCTGGACGGATGCAAAATCGCTGACACTCATAAACGTGTTGGCTGTCTCAAACACGTCCGTCGCCATCACCGCCCGAAACGGCCGGGGCGAGCCGCTGACACTCACATTTCAGTTCGACGATAACCCCCAACATACGCTGGCAGGATTGGGCGTGGAGATGGGGGAACAGAAACCGGACATCGGGCCGCCTCTCTCGCGAAAATCATTCCTCTCCAGCGTCAGGAACTTTCTCGACGAGCAGATAAGAAACCAGGCATTTTCGGGAGTCGTCCTGATGGAACGGGGAACTGACGTGCTCATCCGGCAGGCATACGGTGATGCGGATAAACGGTTTCATATTCCAAACCGCCCCGACACGAAATTCAACATCGGATCGATCAACAAGTTTTTCACACGCGTTGCTATAGGCCAGTTACTGGAGGACGGGAAACTTTCCCTCGATGATCCTGTCGGCAAGATCCTTCCTGAGTACCCCAATACCGCGGTAGCACAGAGAGTGAAGGTTCATCATCTCCTTACCATGCAATCAGGAATGGGGGATATTTTCGGGGACAAGTTTGAATTTGTGGCGAAGGACAAGCTGCGAACGCTCCAGGATTATCTTCCTCTATTTGTCAACGATTCCCTGCGGTTTGTACCCGGAACAGATCAGAAGTATTCGAACGCGGGATTCATCGTGCTGGGGCTCATCATCGAGAAACTTACCGGCGAAGATTATTATTCATACATCCGGAAGCACGTTTTTGATCCGGCAGGAATGAAAAACAGCGACTGGTATCCGCTCAGCAGCATTACGCCGAACCTCGCCACAGGGTATCTTCATCCGGATGGGAAGGAAAAAGAATGGATGAGCAATATCCACATGTTGCCGGAACGCGGAAGCTCGGCGGGCGGCGGCTACACCACTGCCGATGACCTGACATCGTTTGTGCACGCCCTCCTCAACGGTGAACTCCTGTCGCCGAGGTATACCGAGTGGGTGATCAACGGCAGTATACCGGCCTCAGACCCGCCGCTCCCCATCAGGGAAGGCGGCGTCGGAATTGCAGGGGGCACGGCAGGCGTGAACGCGGTTCTCGACTTCGAAGCCCGGACCGGAGACATTCTTGTGGTTCTCTCGAACTATGATCCTCCGTCGGCGGAGAAAACTGCGCGCACGCTCCTGGGCTTCTTCAAACGGTTGAAGTAACCCCCGTTGGACAAGCTCGTAAATTGTCCAACACCATGTGTCTATTTCAAGAGAACCATCTTTTTCATCTCGACAAACCTCTTTCCGGCGCCGGCAATTCCGGTGGCCTCCAGCCGGTAGAAATAAACGCCGCTCGCCAGAGACGACGCGCTCCATCTCACCGATTTGAATCCCGGTTCTTCGACGCCATTCACCAATGTTGCGAGCTCCTGGCCAAGAACGTCATACACTTTGAGTGAAACGCGGCTCGCCGTGGGAAGATCGTAGGTAATGGTGGAAACGGGATTGAACGGATTGGGATAATTCTGACCCAGCCGAAAAACATCCGGGAGAGCGCTGACCGAACCGCTGACACCTGTGATCTGAGAGAAGGAGCGCTGCCAGATTCCCATGAGAAATGTTCCCGAAAGAATATCGTTGCCTCCGAAACCGTCTGGTACCGCGGCCAACGAGAGAATATCCGGATAGAATAAGCTGAAGAAGGTAGGCATTCCTGTGTTGACCGGTGTCCAGCTCGCACCCCTATTTAAGCTGTAGAAAGGTCCGAACACAGTTCCCGCGATGAGAGCGGTGTCCACCGATATAAGAGTATTGACCGAGGTATTCGTGAGTCCCGTGTTCTCGGGGTTCCAGGTCGTCCCGTTATTCGTGGAGCGATAAACGCCGTTCGATGTCGTTCCCGCGAAGATATCGGTGCCGATGAAGGCGAGGGAACTCACCGTCTGGCCCGCCAGTCCTCCGCCGATCGGCGTCCATGACGATCCGTCGTTCGTGGAGAAGAACATACCGGCGCCCGCGGCATAGAGATTTGATCCTGAATACGCGATAGCATTCATTGCAGAACTTGTCATACCGGTGTCCTTCAGTTGCCAGGTCGCACCCGTATCAGTTGTCAGATAGACCCCCTGATCCGTTGCAGCGAAGACCTTCGCGCCATTGACTGCAAATTGTTTAATGGTGCTCGTGGAGGATACGCCGTTGCTCATCGCAGTCCAGCTTCCTCCGTTATCCGTCGATACTTGTGCCCCGCGGAAGCCGCCCGCAAAAAATGTCCCCCCGCTGAACGCGAGAGCATTGACGGGAAGACCTGCAAGTCCGTTGTTCACCGGAGTCCAGCTGGTGCCATTATCCGTGGAACGGAAGACGCCGTTCTCATTCGTACCGGCGTAGAGATCATATCCGCCTGAGCCGTTGGAATGATATGTGAGCGAGAGAATTTGCGTTCCGACCACTCCATGATCGGATGTGGTCCAGGTGGCTCCGTGGTTCGTGGAAATGTAGACACCTGCCGGAAATGTGATTGCTCCGGCAAAGATCGTTCCTCCGTTTATTGCAAGTGAGTTCACGAGCACTCCCTTGATTCCGGTATCAGCGGGAGCCCAGCTCACGCCGTCATCTGTTGATTCCAACACACCAAAAGTACCCGCAAAGACATTTGACCCATCGATGACAAGAGAAGTGGTGACGCTGGGATCTTCCATGGCCCAATGTGCTCCGTTGTCTGTGGATCGGAAGATACCTCCAAGGGTCCCTGCCAGGAGAGTGGTGCCTTTCAGAATGAGTGAGCGAACCGTTGTATTGGAAAGACCGGTATCGGCGGGATACCAGTGACCACCGTTATTCGTCGAGCGGTAGATTCCCGAGCCCTCAGTTCCTGCAAACAGCGTTCCGCCGTTGAAGACAAACGTATTGACCTGCACCGATCCCAGTCCGGAATCAATCTTCGTCCATGTAGCTCCGTTACCTGTGGAATGCAGGGCACCATTTGCCGTGCCCGCAAAAATATCATTGCCGTTGACAAGAAGACCGGTTGCATCCGAGCCATTGACTGAATTCCAGGTTGAACCGTTGTCTGTTGAGAGATAGATTCCTGCAACGGTTGCCGCAAAGATGTTTGTTCCCTTGGGAGCAAAGGCAGAGGCACCGGCATACGTACCGATAAAGGTGAGTCCAGATGTGGAGGGAGTCCATGTAGCACCATTATCAGTCGACCGGAAATTCCCACCTCCTTGCGACCCGGCGAATATTGCGGGACCTCCGGTTGCAGCGGGATTCACACACACGGCATTGACGGGTCCGCCGTAAGGACCGCTTTCCTGAATCCACTGGGATGGAGAGCTTGAAGGCAGGAAGAGAATGAAAGCTGACAACAAAGAACAAGAGACAATTCTCATAACGTACTCCTCGTGAGTATGGTGATGTCATAGTACGTGACGGATCATTCGTCCGCGGGAGCCGTGATCGGCTCCAAAGTGATGATGCCAAGATACACAGGAAAATCCAGCGCGTCAAGTTATCAAACTTTGAAAGAGAGGTGTGACAATGATCCCGTCAAAAGCCGGCAGTAACAGACTGAGCGGGTCCATCGAGGTTGTTGCCTTTGCTTCTCCTCATCTCTCCACAGTCGTGCTCCGAGAGTTTTACATATCTTTGACACTCCAGTGACATACCGACATAAACATTTTGCTATCTCTCAGGTGGGCAGAGCATGACATCGATTTATCAGGAGGAAATAATCATGAAAATCCGTATTTGCATCATCGCAGGTCTCTTTGCCTGCTCAATGCTGCTTCTGTCATGTAACCAGGAACCGGAATCAACAAATCCGATTATCCCTTCGGTCAAAGCGCCGAAGGATACCGTCAAGGTGGACACCACGAAGGATACGATCGTCGTGAAGAAGAAGGCGGATCTCTCACCCCTCCTCAAAAGCCAGATGGTTGCTGCATCCTGCTACCGTTCCGTGAGCGGCTCCACCGCAGACCGGGTTGCACCTCTTCTTCTGGCACTCGGAGGAGATGAGCTGGATCTGTCGATTTTTCAGCATTCCTCTTTTTCGTTCAATAACGGCGTTTATGAAGCCACGTACGGCGTAGAACGGATACTATTGGTCTTCTATTTTGCACAACAGTTCGGAACCTTCAAGAGCGGAGACACAATCCCTTATCATCTCTTCGCTATCGATTCATATGTCCGGAATATCACACTAACCTGGACCGGCATACACTATGATCACGGACCTCTCTTTGATCTCATTACCGGTACACTGCGTTTCAACGGCCTGAAACCGGTTATCACCATCGGAGCAGAGAAATTGCTGTTCACGCTGGAATGCCAGGCCGTAGACCAGATTCACGAACCCGGCAGTGTGCCGGACACATTACGGCTCATCGTTCACACAGGAAAGACCAATGTCCAGGGATTCGCCGATCAGTTGACAAGCGCGGGGATAACATTCGATATCGATTCGACCTCTTATGCAAGTCCGTATTACGCGAGCTCCGCGCTGATTGACTCCTCCCTTGTAACTGTCAAACGACGAAGCGAAAACTACTTTGTGAGCGGAGAATTATCCGGCCGAATCCGCCATAACAGGACAGCGTATTATTTCCACGGCCGGTATTCGAATGAGGGGGAAAATTCGTGTGACTTTTACATGGATCAGGTGGTGCCGGTCTACGTGGGAACGTCGTACGAGGCAGATGATTTGCAGTCAGGAATCTTCAGAAGTACTGATGGCGACACAATAAATTTCCATCTGCCGTGAATGCATGCGCGATGAAGCCCCTTAACCGGTAAAGCTCTCAGGGAGCTATTGTTTAGCTGAGTCGTTTCGTTCGCGGTGATTTCAAAGTTCCGCATATAAGATTTTGCGAATCTGCATTTCACCTTAGCGACCAAACGTGCGCTGGACCCTTCCCGGATAGCGGCATAAAAAATTGGGGTAAATCCGGTAAACGAGAAGTTTTTTCTTGACATTGCACGCCATTTTCGATAGCTTTAAGGGATTCCTTCTTCCGGGCGGTCGCCTTGGTTTCACCTCCGCTATCGGACTTTTTTTTCCGAAGCACGACATTTAAACCCAAGGCCCATCTCGAACAGTTGCAACAGTCAACCGCGCTAATTCACGGCTAACTCGAATCACGGCGGAGGCGCGATTTTTTATATTTTGTTGGAAGTTCATTCCGGCAAGGTCGAGGTTCTTTGAGTATGATTCTCCAAAATGTGTTGATATCCTCGTTCCGCACGGGTTCCGACCTTTCAGGACGGATCGAGCGTCAAATGCATTCACACACCGGTCGTCAGCAGCCTTGTTCGTGGTTACACGGGAATTATACGCCGGACGAGCAAGCCCGATTGCACACTGTTTTTTCCCTCCAAGAGTTTTTTCTTCCCTTAGACTTCACCAAGATTTTCCAACTGTCAGTCATTCGTTTACTTTTTCAGGAGTAAGTTCCATGAACTCTCTTACACAATCCTGCCGTGTTCTGCTTTTATGTGCCGTGCTGGTTGCCATCGCCGTCCCGGCGCACGGCCAGTCCAAAACGGCAGCCATGAACACGGAGCAGCTTACCGCTCAGTCCGATGTCGTTGTCGCCGGAAAAGTCGCCGGTCTCGTTTCCGAATGGAACGCAAAACACGATCGCATTCAAACCCGCGTCACTGTCTCCGTGGATCAGTCGATGAAAGGAAACGCCGCGGGAAGCGCGATTACCGTTCTCGTTCCCGGCGGCGAAGTTGACGGCGTAGGAGAATGGTACAGCCATTCCGTGAGCTTTCAGAACAACGAGGATGTCGTGCTCTTTGCCAAACAGGAATCCGGTCACTATCGCGTTGTTGGAGGAGAAGCTGGAAAGCTTTCCGTGCAGAGGGATGAGAAGACCGGAGCGAAGTTTATTCCTCACATGGGCTCCTTGGAAGAATTTTCCAAAAATATCGTGCGGATTTCCAAAGCCCAGAGCAGCGGGCAGATCAAGAACTGACCTCCAGAGCAGACAAATCTCTCTGGCATCCAGAAATCTTTCGACCAAACTTCTTCTTAATTCGGTGACATTATGAACAGAATCTTACGCGTTCTTCCCTTCATCATCTTCGCTCTCCCCCTGCACATCTTCGCGCAGACGGGGGCGACGATACTTCCCTACAGATCCACGGGATACCTCTATCAGTTTGTCAAAGCGGGTTCCACTTCAGAAAAGAACCTGTCCTATAAGAGCCCTACGGCTTCAGAAAGCGGGTACTCGACAGGATCAGCAGCATTTGGGACACTTAATCCGAAGTCGGGAACCCAGTGCCCACTCAACGATACCGTCCATATCAAGACAATCTGGACATCATCCAGCGATCTCATTCTCCGAAAGCACATCTCACTTCCCAACGGTGCGCGAAACGTGAAAGTGTACGTTGGAAGCGATAACGACGTGCGGGCGTTTCTTAACGGCTATGATATCAGCAAGGGGGAAAAGGAGCGGAGCTCCTGCGCCACTGAAAACGGAGACTTTGTCTTTTCCGTCCCTGATTCCGTCGTAGTCAAAGGCGATAATGTTCTTGCCGTCTGGGGTGAATGGTGCAGCAGCAAGGACTATCTCGACTGCAAGGTCGTCGGTGATCTGTCGGTCACCATCACCTCTTCCGCGGGCCCCAACGGTATGATCTCGCCAAGCGGTTCCGTTCCTGCTGCATCCGGATCGAACGTCACATTCACCATGACCGCAAATACCGGTTATCATGTTCAGACCCTGACGATCGACGGCGTGACCACAACCGTTGCGACATCGACATCCGCTCCCTCGACACTCAGCTACACCTTCACTTCCGTGAGCACGAATCATTCGATCAGCGTGACGTTTGCAATCAATTCCTACACGATCGCTGCGAGCTCCGGCGCGAATGGATCCATCTCGCCCAGCGGATCGGTCAGCGTGAATTATAACAGCAGCCAGACATTCAACTTCACTCCTTCAACCGGCTACCATGTCGATAGCGTCATCGTGGATGGCATCAATCAACCTTCGGCATCAAGCTATCCCTTCATCTCGGTGACCTCAAACCACACGATTCGGGTCACGTTTGCGATCAATCTGTATACCATCAGCTCGTCGTCGGGTGCCAACGGAACGATCTCACCCAACGGTTCGGTTGTTGTTCCCTACGGCGGTTCACAGACATTCACATTCTCCCCGTCGACCGGCTATCACGTCGACAGCGTTATTGTGGACGGCACGAATCTCGGTTCTTCAGCAAGCTATCCATTCAACTCGGTGACTGCGAACCATTCCATCCGCGTTACATTCGCGATCAACCAATACACGATTCTCGCGTTTTCCGGCGCGAACGGATCCATTTCGCCGAACGGATCGATCGTTGTAAACTATGGCGGAACCCAGGCATTCAATTTCAATCCTTCAACCGGGTATCACGTCGACAGTGTCATCGTGGATGGAATCAAACAACCGTCGACTCCGGGTTACACATTTCTCAATGATACATCCAACCATACGATCCGCGTGACGTTTGCAATCAATCAGTACACGATTCAGGCAACGTCGGATCCAAACGGATCAATCTCGCCGAGCGGTCCAGTCATCGTCAATTACGGCAGTAACCAGAGCTTCAGCTTTTCACCATCAACCGGTTATCATATCGACAGTATCGTTGTGGACGGAATTCTCCAGCCGTCCTCATCGGGTTATACGTTCACGAACGATACCGCAAACCACACCATTCGGGTCACATTTGCGATCAATCAATTCACGATTATCGCTTCCCCCGGACCAAATGGATCCATTCCTCCAAACGGAGCTGTCGTCGTGAACTATGGAGGCACCGCCACATTCACTATTCAGGCGAGTCCTTCATATCATGTCGACACGCTTTGGGTCGACAACGTACCGACACCGGTAGCGACTTCTCCTTCAACACCGTCGCAGGTGACCTACAGTTTCCAGAACGATACATCGAATCATAGCATCAGTGCCACATTCGCACTTAATCAGTATACCCTTGCAGCAAGTGTCGACACCTATCCCCCGAGCGGAAATTCGAGTGTCGGATCGGTGGGAATCGTTCCGCTGAAAAGTCTCTACAATGCCGAGGATAGTGTCACGCTGACGGCGTTTGCAACAAAAGGATATCATTTTGTGGAATGGGTTCTTCCCGACAGCACGACGCCTTCGGGCAACCCCATGACGATTTCGATGAATGCCAACGAATCGATCGCGGCGCTTTTTGCCGGAAACGTGCTGCAGACCATTGTGGTAAATACGATTCTTGATGATACGGTTCCCAACAACGGACTCGTTTCGCTGCGTGAAGCGATCAACATCGCCAACGGTAACCCCGGAGGTGATTCGATTTCATTTGATATAGTCTCCGGCAGCACCCCCGGCTCGAAGATCATCCTTCTGAATCGGCCGTTACCGGTCTTCCAGAATCCGATCGTTCTTGATTTCAGCTCGCTTCTTGATACCACGGGTAAGCCGAAAATCACGATCCAACCGGCATACAATCCCAGCTCGTATCCTACCAGCAACGGGATCGAACTCTCGCGCACGTTCTTGCCCTGGGGGTATACGCCGAGCGGCAGCATCATCCGTGGCCTGATCATTACGGGCTTCCCCGGATCGGGAATTTGCCTTCGCGCCGACAGCAACATCGTCCAGCAGAACCAGATCTTTCTGAACGGCGGTCATGGTATTTCCATTATCGACGGCAACGGCAATGTTATCGGAAACCCGCTCGATACGAGCACGAAGAACCTCGGTAATGCCATCTACTCCAACGGACTTGACGGCATCGTCGTGCAGCAACTCAGCACATCCGACTCGGTCCCGCCGCCGGCCGGAAACACGGTTCTGGGCAACTCGATACACACCAACGGCGCTTTGGGCATCGATCTTGGCGGTGATGGCGTCACGGCAAACAAATATCAGGGCGGCCCGACGAATCCTCTCGTACGGCCGACAGTTCCCGACGCCGTGAACTTCGGTGTGAATTATCCCACGATCAATATCGCCACTGTTGCCGGTGCAGGATCGGCGCTCGTGGAAGGATACGTCCTCAGCTGGAGGAACACTCCCTTCCGCATCGAAGTGTATCTCAATGACACTTCGAATTCCTCCGGGTATGGTGAAGGAAAATTGCTCATCGGCTCGACAAACGTCATCACCAGCCCCGATTCCGCGTATGCGTGGTTTACGGTCACGTCGAATGTCGCCCTGCAGGCCGGCGAATTTGTCACCGCTACGGCAACCGATGCTTCCGGTAATACGTCGGAATTTGCCGCCGATTTCCCGGTAGGACTTGATACAAGGATCATCCAGGCAAACCAGTACGTGATCAACAAGACATTGTCCGGCATCCCGCTGCATTGGCCGGACGGGAAAGGGACCTACTCGTTCGCGAACAGCGTTCTGAACAGCGGCTTCGCGGCACCGATTGAGAGCTCGTTTGTCGCATGGAATTATCAGGCAGTCCACCCCGACAAGACTCCGATCCTTTCCTATGCCAAGGTCCCTCCCGTCGTGCAAACGGAGCAATGGGGAGGATATCCCGACGGCGTGAACAATGTCGTTTGGGTCTCCAACAACTGGGAGCAGATCACAGGCGCCACATCCGCGGTCATTGCCGTGACAAGAGTCCGGTATAATGCGTACACGGGTGAAATGACCGATGTGGACGTTGCCGTCAATGCGCAAAACTTTACATTCGGCGATGCAACGGATACGTCAGCCCCGGCAGGCATCAAGGACATGCGTGATGTCGCGACTCACGAAGTCGGACACTTCGGCGGACTCGGCGACATTTACGTCCCGGGTTACGTCGGTTGGGATATCCGCATGGGATCGCAGAATGATTCACTGACGATGTACGGGATTATTCGGGACAATGAAACGATCAAGCGATCTCTCGAGGCGGGTGATATCAACGGTATCAATTATACCTACTCCCACGTCGCCAAGAGCTCTCTCGATCTCGTCGTACTCATCGACGGATCATCGACATTCAACAGTTTGTATGATGGATTCACACCGTCGAAAAACAGCGCGGCTGAACTTGTGCAGCGCCTCCGTCCAAACGACCGGATTGCAGTCATCAAGCTTCCGGACACGGTTGTGGTCCCGCTTACGAAGATCGATACGACAAACGTGGCAAATGTCGTTAACGCAATCTCGAACATATCCGCAGGCGGTTCCACAAGGATCGGCGCGGGCTTGCAGCAGGGATTGAACCAGCTGAATGTCCTGAATCCGAACCGGCAGGTGATGATCCTCTTCAGCGCAAATGAAGAAGTCGGATCGCCGACCGCGATGAGTATTGTTCCATCACTCCGGGCACAGAACATTCCGCTCTTCACGTTTGGATTTTCGGGAAGCAGCGGACAAGCGCTCGGAAGTACGCTTGCAGATACGACGGGCGGCGGATATTATCTCGTGGCCGACACGACCATAAGCCAGGCCACCCTCCAGATCTGGAATACGTTTACCGGCACGCAGCTGACCGCCGACACGGGTGTCTTCGCAGGGCAAACCGGCATCCAGTGGCAGGGCGGAATCCAGTGGCAAGGTGGAATTCAGTGGCAGGGCGGTATTCAATGGCAGGGCGGAATCCAATGGCAGGGAGCAATCGATCCGGGTACAACTACAGCGCTTCCGGGAATCCAGTGGCAGGGAAGTACATTCGTGTTATTCCTCATCCCGCCGGGATATCCCGTTCCCACAGGCGTAACGGATTCCATCACGACTCCCAGCTATGTCCTTTACCCGGGCCATCTCCCTCCGGGTGCTCACTACACGCAGGGTTCCACATACGCATTCTATACTATTCCGAATCCAGCTCCGGGAAACTGGACGTTCGTTCCGATCGGGGCGAACACCACTCCCCCTCCGCCGAAACCCGAACCGGTCTCTCTTAATCTCCTCGCCTCGAGCGACGTTGTCCTTGCGGTGAATTTCACGGGAAATTCGTTCAACCCGGGCAACCCGGTGCAATTCCAGGCAGCGCTCTCCGAAGGCGGATCGATCACAGGAACCCAGCACGTCTCTGGCGGACAGCCGATTACTAACGCCACGGTGACTGCCTCAGTGACGCCACCGGGAAGCACGAGTCCGATTACGTTCACACTCACGAACATAGGGAACGGAATCTATAGCGGAACATTTACAGGGACATCACTCCCCGGAACGTATGATTTCAAGATACATGCTGTTGGTACAACGCCGACACTTCCTCAGGGATTCAACAGGATCAGCGAGCAATCGATATTTGTCTCGCCAGTCTACACCAATGCCGTTATCTTCGCGAGCGACAGCACGATCATCGGCGACAGCGTGCAGGTTCTCTCCGGAAGCGTCCTGGTAAACCGCAAATCGCAACCGGGCGATCCTGGTGCAGAGCTTACCCTTGGTGCTGGCGATAACACGCCGTCAGGATACAATCTCAAGGGTGACCGCGTGAGAATCGGCAAAGGAACCTTGGTTGGTGGAAACGTCTATTATAATCAACTCACCAATAAGGGAACGATCAGCGGCTCTCAGATTACGCCATTGATATTGCCGCTTGGCCAGTTCCCGCCGTTTTACGCTGCCGACAGTACGGCGGACACTGCGCGTGCATGGACGATCATCGCAGGGAGATCCGACACATTGAAACCAGGAACCTATGGAAACCTCGTCCTTCTGCCAACGGCAAAGCTGACGCTTGTTTCGGGTATCTACCAGTTCCATTATGTCTGGCCGATGCTCGGATCGAAGCTCCTGTTCGGCGGACAGGGCCAGGTTCAGCTTCGTTTACGGTGCGGACTGAGCGTTGGTATCGGGGCGTATGTCGGCCCGGCACCCAGCAGCGTGCTGACACCATCGAACATTATTATTTATATTGCTTCGAATGACGCCAAGAGCGGATTCCCCCATGCTGCGGAGATTGGTATCCTGTCGACGGTTGCAGCAAACATCTATGCGCCAAACGGGACGATCATGCTGAACTGGGGAGCCAATGTCACCGGCGCGTTCTATGCAAGGGTGCTGCGGGCAGCATCAAACGTGAAGATCTCGCTCGCATCCGGCTTCGGCACACCGATGCAATCGAAAACCGTTCCGCTGACGGAAGAGGAGAACGCGAAGAAGCCCGACATTCCAAAATCGTTCTCTCTCATGCAAAATTATCCGAATCCGTTCAATCCGACAACAGTGATCCGTTATGGTCTCCCGAAGCAGGCGAACGTGACCCTGACCATCTATAACATTCTCGGGCAGGAGGTTGCACGTCTCGTCGATGAGGTTCAGTCTGCCGGATACCATGAAGTGCGGTGGGACAGCCGCAACATCCACGGCGCATATGTGAGCAGCGGAATCTATTTCTACAGGATCAGCGCGGGGACCTACACCGATATCAAGAAGATGATTCTTCTGAGATAATCCGTATCTTCCATATCGACTCATTTCCGGGCTATCACGGACGACAATCCGTGATAGCTCATTTTTAGAGGTACTGTTTATCAATTTCAAGACAATGAAATTCGGCCCCATCACTCAATATTACGGATGCTCCTGCGACTTCCGGGCGGCAGTCCGAACGATCTTCCCGAGTGCTTTCCTCTCCTTTTTCCTGGTGCTGAGCTTGATCTCAACCTCCGTCGCGCAGGATGATATTCTCTTCGAACACCTCACCGTAAAGGATGGCCTTTCTCAGGGAAGTGTCCTCTGCGTGTTCCAGGACAGCTACGGATTCATCTGGCTTGGGACACAGGATGGATTGAACCGTTTCGACGGTTACGAATTCAAGATTTACAAACATGATCCCTCCGACCCGAAGTCCATTAACGACAATTTCATTCTCTCTATCGCGGAAGATTCCAATAAAACACTCTGGATCGGAACACTCAATGGGCCGGAGTCGCTCAACCGGTTCGACCGGCGCACGGAAACGTTTTCGCAGGTACCACGTGACAGCGTCAGTCTCCGCGGGGCCCGATCCGCTGAAATTCATCCACACTATACCGACCCTTCCGGAACCGTGTGGTCCGGGGGGATCGGAAAAGGGTTCATCCGCACCGATCCGCGGACCGGTTCAACGAAAGTGTTTAAACACGATCCGCACGATCCGGGAAGCCTCCTTGACGATCGGGTCTACTCTGTCGTCGGAGATCATGCAGGAAACATCTGGATCGGAACGCGCAACGGCCTCGAAAGATTCGATCCCAGAACGGAGACCTTCAGACACTTCCAGCACAATCCCAACGACCCCCACAGCCTGAGTGACAACTATGTCTGGCCGATCATTGAAGACCGGAACGGAACTCTGTGGGTGGGAAGTTACCTCGGCGGGTTAAACCGGTTTGATCCGAAGTCGGAAACCTTTACCCGATACCGGCACAGCGAATTGAATCCCCGGAGCCTTGCGGGCGACCAGATTTATTCGTTGTTCAGCGATGCATCGGGAATGATCTGGGTCGGAATGGTGGACCACGGCGTCGACCGGTTTCAGCCCGGCCTCGCGAATTTCGAGAACTATCTCCACGATCCGGCTGAACCGAACAGTCTTTCCGACAATAATATCCTCGGAATGTGCGTTGACCATTCGGGAAGCGTCTGGATCGGAACCGGTAATGGCCTCGACCGCTGGGAAAGAAAGAATGGATTCTTTTCCGTCTTCCAGCACGATCCGAAGAATCCGCGCAGCATCGCCGACAATCAGGCCCAGACACTCTTCGAGGATAAGTCGGGCGTGTTATGGATAGGGACACTGAGCAGCGGGCTGGATCGGCTGGACCGTACCGCGAACACGTTTATCCACTATAAGAATGATCCCTCCGACCCGCAAAGTCTCAGCGATAACCGAATCTACGCTCTCTGCGATGATCGGGATGGCAAGCTCTGGGTTGGAACATACGCCGGCGGTCTTTGCAAACTCGATCCGCGAACCGGCAGATTCACGAGGTTTGTCCATTCCGATTCGGTACCCTCCAGTCTTGGCGGAAAGGGTGTGTGGGCGCTTTTGCAGGGTCGCGACGGAATATTGTGGGTCGGAACATCGGGAGACGGCCTCGACAAATTCGATCCAAAATCTGGAACGTTCACGCATTTTACGCACAAGGATTCGGACACCGCTTCCCTGAGCAATGACATGATACTCTGTCTGGATGAAGACCGCTCGGGAAATCTGTGGATAGGAACAAACGGCGGGTTGAACAGGTATGATCCCGAAACCGGCTCGTTCCGGAGTTACCGGGAAAAGGACGGCCTTGCGAACGACGTTGTCTTCGGTATCCTGGAAGACGGAAACGGAAATCTTTGGATGAGCACGAACAAAGGGGTTTCACGGTTCGACGTCAAGAAGGGAACATTCCGGACATACAATTATAGCGACGGGCTGCAGGGAGATGGATTCAACCAGGGAGCCTATGCCGCGGATCCTCAAAGCGGAGAATTATTCTTCGGCGGTTCTAATGGGTTCAATGCATTTCATCCGGAACAGATCAAAGAGAACACCTATATCCCCGCCGTTGTCTTCAGCGCATTCACCCGGTACAATTCGGACGACAAACAGGGGCGGCCGATCGAGGAACCGGGGATTGAATCAAAAGAGAAGATCGTTCTTTCCTACAAAGATAATGTGGCAACGTTCCGGTTTTCCGCTCTGAATTTCTATAATGCATTCAAGAATCAGTACGCCTACAAGCTGGAGGGCTTCAATAATAACTGGATTCAGCTAGGCGCAGACCGCAGAGCCACATTTACAAACCTGGATGCGGGATCGTACGTCCTTCGGGTCCGCGGTTCGAACAATGACGGTGCCTGGAATGATTCCGGAGCGTCGCTGCAGCTGATCGTTACCCCCCCATGGTGGAAGACAACGACTGCGTATATCATCTATGGCATGCTCTTTATCGGATTCCTCTACTCCGCCCGCCGGATTGAAATGAATCACAAAGAGCAGAAGGTTAAGATACGCGAATCCGAATTACGCGCCAAAGCCGTCGAGGCGGAGAAGAGAGCTCTCCAGGCGGAAAACGAACGAAAGACCAAGGAGCTGGAGGATGCACGAACACTGCAATTGTCGATGCTTCCCAAAGTCGTCCCGCAAATTCCCGGTTACGAAGTCACCGTCTACATGAAAACTGCCACCGAGGTCGGAGGGGATTATTACGACTTCAGTCTGCCTCAGGAAAACATCATGAACATTGCCTTTGGCGATGCGACGGGGCACGGTATGCAGGCGGGAATCATTGTTACACTCATCAAGGGTCTTTTCGTGTCGGATGCGGCAAAATCAGAGATTCAGAGCTTTTTCAACCACTGCAGTAAAGCCATCAAGGAGATACGGCTGGGGAGATTGTTCATGGCGCTGACACTTGCAAGAATCAACGGAAAAAGCGTATCTTTGTCGAGTGCAGGCATGCCACCGGCCTACCTCTTCCGGCAATCCGACGGCAGTGTTGAAGAAATACTCTTGAAGGCGGTACCTCTCGGTGCGATGAAGAGTTTTCCGTATCCTCTTTACGAGACGACGCTGGAAAAGGGAGACACGATGCTTTTTCTTACCGACGGCCTGCCGGAACAAAAAAATGCCGGAGGGGAAATGTTCGATTATGCCCGGGTGGCCGAATGCTTCACGAAACTCGCCCGGCATACTCCCCGGCAGATTATCGACCAACTTGTTGCTGAAGGGGATGCCTGGATGAGCGGGCAGGCACAGGACGATGACATTACACTCCTGGTGATCAGGAAGACAGAATAGGCTGACCTTGCAATTCACCATGCTGCACGAAGAGAAGATACACTGCGAAATGGGGCGCTCATGACAGACACGATTGCCATGAAAATGGAACTTCCCAAGGTTCCCGACATCGAGCTGGTCGCACTGAACGGCCTGTCACTCCTGGCAAAACATCTCGGTATCGCGGATGAGAAGATTGGTGAAGCACGCATCCTGGTCACGGAGGCGATCATTAACGCTCTGGAACATGGCGGAATGGAGCACCCAAGAGTTCAGGTGGAATTCACCATGACTTCCCGAGACCTCACGATTTTCGTTCGTGATTATGGAAAAGGATTCGTGCCTTCGGAAGTTGAAGTTCCCGATATCAGGACAAAAATCGGATCCAAGAATAAACGGGGATGGGGTCTGAAGCTCATGCGAACGATGTCGGATGACTTCCGTATCGACTCGACTCCGGACGGAACAAAAATTACCATCAAGAAGAAGCTGGTCTAACGAGGAAAGTATGGAACAGCCCTTTGCACTCAAATCGGAACTTCAGGGGAGCTGCCTTGTCATTGCAACGTCGGGATATGTGAACAATGTCGGCGGCGAGGCAATTGCCAAAGAATTTACACGCCATTTTGAAAACGGCATCAAGGCCGTCGTTATCAATCTCGCCGATTCAAAGGTCGTCAATTCTATCGGCATGTCGTTTCTCCTTGAAATCATCGAACAGCTTCAGGGAGTCGACGGAAAACTCGTCTTCACGAACCTCGATCCGGCAGTTGAGAAGATGCTCACGATTATGGGCATCTTTCAATTCGCGGGGAAAGCCCCGAACGTCGGGGAGGCAGTGAAACTCTTACAGTAGTCCTGTCAGAACATGAGCGGCAACAGCGCATCATTCCCCGGTTCTTCTTTTCTCAGGATTTCAGACAATCTCGAATCCTTCCGGGAGAATATGCGCAAGAGCTCCAGGACCGGTTCTCTTCCCGAGCTTGCCAAACAGTTCGTCCGCGACGCGCAACAGATCTTCCCCCATACCTGCATCGGCTTCTTCCATGCTTCGCCCGGCGATCATGACTGGCATCCTCTCGTTGACGTGCCCGGCAGGGACATTGCCGCACTTTCCCTCCAACCGTTCAGCGAGAACGGAAAGGACTGCGCCGTGCATTCCGCCCGGGACACCATGACCCTCATTCAGCATCTCTCGGACGCCTCTGAGATATGCATCCTGCTCTCGCTGACGGATGCCGCGGGACGCTTTTCAGACACCGATCAGCTTTCGCTTCGCCTCCTCGCCGGAATTTTCGACCGAACATACCAGGATATGGTGCACCGCCGGAATGAAAAGGCGATGCTCTTCTCACTCAACCACAGGATTCTCCAGCTCAACAGTCTCATCGACACCGGCATTGAAATCGCAAGCATTGATCCCAACGCTTTGCCGCACCGGCTCGCACTGACCCGCGCAATTTCTCTCACGAACGCCTCGACGGGACTGGTGAAAATCAGTGAGGGTGAGAATATTCTGGAAGCATACCGGTTTCCCGAACACGCTTCCCCCGCCGCACGTGAAAACAGAGATTCGATTACGGCCGAATTTGAATTCTCCGGGAAGAAATATCTCTTCGAACTTTCCGACAAGGAGAGCAGAGCAGGCGCAATCCCCTTTGAAGAGACCGACCGGATGCTGCTTGATGCGCTGACAAAACAGGTTCACGCATCCCTGGAGAACCGGCACCTCCATGAACAGGCAATCGAAAATGAACGTAATGAACGGGAGCTCAGCGTTGCTGCTTCCATACAACGCAAAATCATTCCGGTGAAACTTCCTTCCATTCCCGGCTATGAAATTGCCGGCAGGAACATCCCTTCACGGTCGGTCGGAGGCGACTATTACGACTGCATACCCCTTCCTGATAAAAGATTTGCGCTCATCATCGCCGACGTTTCGGGGAAAGGCGTTCCGGCGGCACTCCTTGTAAGCTCACTCCATGCGTACCTTACTGCCTATCTCGAAGCACACGACTCGCTCCCGACTCTCGCCCGCAAACTGAACCGGGCACTCTTCCACGCATCGACGGAGGACCGGTTCGTGACGGCGCTTCTTGCGGTACTCACGCCGGATACCGGCGATATTGAATATCTCAGCGCCGGACATAACCCCGCCTACATTCTGAAATCGGATCATACGGTAGAAGAGCTCAAACTCGGCGGAATCCCGCTCGGCATGCTCGAAGCTGACTTCCCCTACCAGAGCGAACATACAACATTGACGAAGGGCGGAGGCCTGCTTTTGTATACCGATGGAGTAACTGAAGCGGAAAATGAACACCATGAATTGTATGAGCAGCAACATTCACTTTCCGGGTTTCTCGCTTCCCGCAAACCGGTGCATGCCGATCAATTTATTGAGGATCTTCTGAGTGAACTCAGAAATCATACCGGCTCGGCCCCGCAGAACGACGATATCACGGCCCTCTACCTGATCAGGAAACCCTGATCGTGCCGGCATCGCATTCTGCCTTTGGGAAAATTCCGGAATATGGCCGGTAGTACAATGGAGATAAGCGTCAGACGGGATATTGGAGCGCTCAGTGAGATCTTCGAATTCGTGGACTCCTGTTCTTCCCGTTACAAACTCGACACCGGGGTGCAGTATTCCATCCGGCTTGCTCTGGAAGAATTGTTCACCAATATCGTCAAGTACAGTTCGTCAAGCACAAAAAGCAACATCGGAATTTCCCTGGAGAAGCAGGCAAACCGCCTCATTCTCCAGGTAACCGACTTTAATGTTGCCGCATTCGATATCCGGAACGTCAGGGATGCAGACACCAACAAGCCGCTGGACGAACGAAAAGCCGGCGGATTAGGTCTCCACCTCGTGAAACGGATGGTCGACACGATCGACTATGAATATGCGGATGGAAAGAGCAAAATCATCATGACAAAATTCCTGGAGTAACGCTTATGTTCGATGCAAGAATTCTAGAATCGGGTGAACTCCTCCTTTCGGGCCGGCTCGATGCCTCGCAAACCGAACGGGCAGGCGAAGTCCTTTCCAAGATTAAGACCTCCACCACGGTCAACTTTAAGGACCTCGAGTATATCTCAAGCGCAGGCCTGGGAATTCTCCTCATGACCCAGCAACGCCTCAAAAGCTCGGGATGTGCGCTGAAATTGACCAATTTAAATAAACATATCCAGGATATCTTCCTTTATACCGGTTTCGATAAGATATTCGAGATTGAAAAATAATCGGCATTTATGACCAACTTTTTTGATTCCGGGTTGTATGTATGATAAGCGCTGAAGACCTGGTCCTTATCAGAAAGTGTTTAGGAGGAGATCGACGGGCCTTTGAGCAGGTGGTCGACAGGTACCAGAAACCCATTTACAATGCTGCTTATCGGATAGTTGGAAGAAGAGAAGATGCAGAAGATGTCACGCAGCAGGTTTTCATCAACGCATTCAGAAACCTTCGGTCATTTAACGAAAAGAGGAATTTTTTCAGCTGGTTGTACCGCATTGCGATCAATGAATCACTCAACAAACTGAAATCGACGGCATCAAGAGAGATCTTTCATGAGACTGAGCATGGACACGATGAAACACCGGATGATGTCTACCACAAAAAGGAACTTCAGCAGGCAGTCCAAAACGCTCTCGGCCAGCTTACCAGCGAACATCGCGCCGTCGTCGTGTTGAGGCACTTTCAGGATCTCTCGTACGATGAAATTGCAGAAATCCTTGAACTTCCGGCAAAGACAGTGAAGTCACGATTATACGAAGCACGGCAACAACTCAAAGACATCCTTATACTCCACAGACAGATATGATCGATCCGAAGTTACTTGAACTGATGCAGAACGAAATCGACGGGAAGAATTCTCCTTCGGACAGCCGATTCCTCCGGGAATCGCTTAACGCGAATTCCGAGGCCGAGTCAATGTTCCAGGAGCTCCGGGCACTTGCGGATTTACTCCATTCCGTCAAGCCCGTCGAGCCATCGCCCAACCTGAAGAAATTCATACTCAACGATCCTGGTGTTTCCGCACTCATGCATTCTAAAGAAAATACTCCACGCATTTCCGGCCGTACGCAGGAAAGCACTTTATCTCACATCATCCATCATCTCTTGGAGGGTATCATGAAACACAAAGCACTGATCGGTGGCCTTGTGGCTGTTCTCGTGGTCATCATCTACGCTTCCTATTTCTATCCCTGGCCAGCGACAAACGACATACAGGGAACCATCGGCAGCGTGAAGAAGTACCGGGCGGATCAAATCACGGACAAAGACGTGAAGCTCGGAGACAACCAGAATGCCACGTCCCCGTCGACAACCGGGGGAACCGACAATACAACGGCGCTTGACAACCAAGCGCACTTGTTCCAGCGCGCTCCCGTAGACATGCAGGCGCGTTGGTTCCGCCAACTGCCGGTCGAACAGCAGGCCGCATATCTCCAGCGTATCCCGGCCGAACAACGGGCCTCATTGGTCCAGCTCATGCCCGCTGAAAAACAGGCCGCGTTATTCCAGCGCGCCCCGATCGAAGAGCAGGCAGCAGCTCTCGCACAGGTACCTGTTGAAAAACAGGCAGCGATGTTTCAGCAAATGCGCGTCGAAGATCGTGTGGCAGCTTTCCAGAAGGCCCCCATCGACCTTCAGGCACATTTAATGGAAAAAGCACCGCTCAATCTCTCCGCCGCATCGTTAGCGCAGGCATCGGTGAGACAAAAAGAGGCTTTCTTCAAACAGCTCCCCGTTGATGCTCTCGCATCGCTCTATAAATCCGCTCCGGTGGATCAGCGGGCGGCATTGTTCCAGAAGATGCCGGTAGACCGTCAGGCCGACGTGTTCCAGAAGATGACGGTGGATGCACAGGCATCATTGTTCCAGAGAATGCCGGTCGATGCACAGGCGGCATTGTTCCAGAAAATGCCCGTGGATCGTCAGGCATCGATCTTCCAGAAGATCCCGGTGGACGCCCAAGCAGCGATGTTTCAGCGCGCTCCCCTGGAGATGCAGCAACAGCTTCAGAAGCAGGTTGCCGCCGAAAACAAAGCCCGCTAATGAATTCATAGTTAATGGTGGATGATCCGAGGGATCGTGCATACGCCGTTCCCTCGGGTCGTTCTTTTCCTTCCCCGCATTGGACACAGGCCGTTCTTCCCTCCACTCGGGTCCGGTATCCGACAACTTTTGATTTAGTTCCAAATATTTCCTATTGTTAAAGGTCTTCCGGTACAACCGGCGGTTTCTTTCCCCATATCCTAAATTACGTTCTTCTTTGGAGTACAATCACGTATGGACCTGTTCCGTCGTGCCGTTATCATAGTGCTGTTCGTTCTTTCGCTTCTTCCTTCCCATCAGGTTCTTTCACAGTTCTCGACGCTTGAAACGAAGAATCTCCGTCTGGTCTACTATGATCCGGAACATGCGTATCTCCTTCCTCATATCGCCCGATGCTTCGAGAGTTCACTCCATTTTCACCGATCCTTGTTCCAGTATACTCCCAGCGAACCTGTAACGGTGTTCCTCCATGATATCAACGACTATGGATCCGGCGGAACCAACTCCGTTCCATGGAATTACATTTCCATCGGCATCGAGCCGTTCGATTACGTTTACGAAACTGTGCCGACGAATGAACGGATGAACTGGATGATGAACCACGAGCTCGCCCATGTCGTCGATCTCGACAAGCCGGCAGGCAGCGACAGATTTTTCCGGACACTGTTTTTTGGAAAAGTGCCGCCTTCTCCCGACGATCCGCTCTCGATGGGGTACAGTTATCTTGCAAACCCTCGTTATTATTCTCCCCGATGGTATCATGAAGGGATTGCGGTTTTTCTGGAAACGTGGATGGCCGGAGGCATCGGCCGCTCTCTCGGCGGATACGATGAGATGGTGTTCAGATCGATGGTTCGGGACAGTGCGTACTTTTATGACTTTGTCGGATTGGAATCCGAGGGAAAGACGATCGATTTTCAGATCGGAGAGACATCCTACCTGTACGGAACGAGATTCATGAGCTATCTCGCGGTACTCGACGGGCCGGAAAAACTCCTTCAGTGGGTAAACCGGTCCGACTGCAGTGATGCGTATTTCGCATCCGAATTCAGAAAGCTCTACGGCATGCCTCTCGATGAGGCGTGGACCCGCTGGATCGGTTTTGAGCATCAGTGGCAGCGCGCAAATCTCGATTCCATCCGCCTCTTCCCGGTGACCCCCGAACGGCCATTAACTCCAAAGGGACTCGGATCGGTCTCGCGCGCATACTATGATTCTGTCCGCGGAAAGTTCTATTTTGCAGTAAATTTCCCGGGGCGCCTCGCGCACACCGTTGCCGTAGATCGGAGCGACGGACGAATGACAGATCTCTGCGACATTCCCACGCCGGCGTTGTACTACGTCACATCCCTCGCCTACGATGATTCGAGCAGGTCCCTCTTCTATTCGACGCACAATGGATATGGATGGCGCGATCTGAATGTCGTCGATGCAGTCAGCGGGAACAGTTCTCTTCTCATCAAGAACTGCAGAGTCGGCGACCTGGCGTTCAACCGGGCCGACAAGTCGCTCTGGGGAGTCAGGCACAGCGATGGACGTTCTTCCCTGGTCCGGATACCTCCGCCCTATCAAAGTATTTATGAGATTCAGACACTCGAATACGGGAAAGATATCTTTGATCTCGACATTTCGCCCGACGGGCAATGGCTGGTAGCTTCCGCCATCGACGTCAGTGGCAGACAGCAGCTTGTCCGCATGAGCGTGCCGAAACTGATGGCGGGGAGTCAGGACGTCGAGATGCTCTATGAGTTCGAGAACAACTCTCCCGAGAATTTTGTCTACTCGCCCGACGGAAAGTACCTCTACGGCACTTCGTACTACACCGGCGTTTCCAACGTCTTCCGGTACGACTTCCAGACAAAGAAGATGGATGCACTCTCCAACGCTGAGACCGGGTATTTCAGACCGCTGCCCGTCGGGAACGATTCGTTGCTCGTGTTCACCTATACGGGCAACGGCTTTCAGCCGGTCATCATGCCCATCCGCGTCCGGGAAGACCTTAGCGCAGTGAAATATCTGGGGCAGGAAATTGTCGACAAATATCCGATCGTCAAGACCTGGAACGTCGGGTCACCGCTCGCGGTCAATATCGATTCACTGACAACATATCAAGGTGCGTATAACGGGCTCGGCCGGATGCAGATCTCCTCGCTCTATCCCGTCGTTCAGGGATACAAGAGTGTCGTCGCCTATGGTCTGCGTCTTAATCTTGCAGATCCGGCCGGTTTGCATTCTCTCGATATCACTTCCGCCTATTCTCCGCAGCATACGGTCGACACGGATGAGCGATTCCATCTCGGTCTGAATTATCACTACTGGCAGTGGAAGGTGAATGCCTCGTACAATAATTCCAATTTTTATGATCTATTCGGACCGACCAAAGTCAGCCGGAAGGGTTCTTCTCTGTCAATCGGTTATTCCGACTTTCTTCTCTACGATCGTCCAAAAACGCTCGAATATACATTGAGTATGTCCGGATACACCGGCCTTGAGCGCCTGCCGGATTTCCAAAATGTGGTTACGAATATTGACCGCTTCGCGATTCTCCGTGGGAAACTCGAGTACAAGTATCTTCTCCGGTCAATTGGAAGTGTTGAGGTTGAGAAAGGAATCGACTGGAATCTCAACGCCATGAGCACATTTGTCAGTTCGAGGGCTGTCACGGCGGTGTACGGAAACCTTGACCTGGGATTCATGCTGCCCCTCGATCATTCCTCGCTCTGGCTGAGGGGATCGGCAGGTTACTCGCCGGGAGATCGTGACGATCTCTTTGCAAATTTCTATTTCGGCGGATTCGGGAACAACTGGGTGGATTATCAAAGCGTGAAGAGATATCGGGAGTATTACAGCTTTCCCGGAGTGGACCTCAACTCGATCGGCGGGACGAACTATGCCAAGCTCATCACCGAGTTGACGCTCCCTCCCATCCGGTTCAAGCGGTTTGGTACACCAAACTTCTATTGTACTTGGGCGCATCCGACGCTTTTCGTTTCGGGTATCGTAACAAACATGGATGATTATCCTTCGAGAGGTATTCTCTACGACGCCGGGAGCCAGATTGATTTTCAAACCGTACTCTTTGCGAATCTGGAATCTACACTCTCGATTGGATATGCTTTCGCTTTTGAACGCCGGGAACGGGCATCGAACGAATTCATGATCTCCATAAAGCTCCTATGAGCGGCGAGCATGTTCCGGACGGCACGACCGTGATCATCGCCTCCATTCCTTTTTCACGCGCATGATGCTCATTCCCATATCGACCAGTGTCCTGCCCGTCCTTCTGTTCCTTCTTACTCTGATTATTTTGGACAGTTATAAACTCGTCAAGGTACGCTGGATCGTACTGGCGATATTCGTCGGGACCCTGACGGCGGCGATCTCTCTCTCGATCAACGCTGCCCTGCTGGACAGCATCTTCCGGAGATCCGATCTCTACATCCGTTATGTCGCTCCGGTCATCGAAGAGTGCCTCAAGGCGGGATTCGTCGTGTATCTTCTCCGGACAAAGCGCATCGGATTTATGGTTGATGCGGCTATTTTCGGATTTGCGGTTGGCGCCGGTTTTGCCCTCACCGAGAATGTCTATTTTCTGCGTGCCGTCGAAAATCCGAACCTCCTCCTTTGGATACTGCGCGGGTTCGGAACGGCCGTCATGCACGGAGGAACGACGGCGATTTGCAGCGTTATTTCCAAGAATCTCTCCGACCGTTTTCCCGAGAAATCCGCGGTGATCTTCCTCCCGGGGATTGCGGCGGCCATCATCATTCATTCCTTCTTCAATCACTTTTTCCTGCCGCCCGTCCTTGAGACGCTTTTCTTTCTGGTCTCGCTTCCGGCAATTTTCATGGCGGTTTTTAAGCAGAGCGAACATTCCACACGCGAGTGGCTGGGAGTCGGGCTTGATGCGGACATGGAGCTTCTCAATCTCATCACCACCGGTAATCTGTCGGATTCCAATATCGGAAAGTACCTCCACTCGCTCCGTGAGAAATTCCCAGGCCAAATGATCGCAGACATGATCTGCCTCCTTCGGCTCCACACAGAACTCGCACTTCGCGCCAAGGGAGTTCTCATGATGCGGAACATGGGGTTCGACGAGACGCCCGACCCGGAGATCCGGGAAAAATTCAACGAACTCCGTTATCTCGATAAGAGTCTCGGCACGACGGGGAAGCTTGCCATTGCTCCGTTCCTTCATACGAGCAGCCGCGATCTCTGGCAGATTTACATGCTGGAGAAGTGATCGATTTCCAACCTCTCGTTCTCATTGTGTCCCGACTCACCGGAGACTCCTCCATCCTCCTTCAAATAAAAGGCCTCAACACGCCGGAACATGTTGAGGTCTTGTCACAACTCACCGTGTCAGGAAGAGAAGCACTCCCCTGCTGATATTCACCTATTTTATCAGCACCATCTTGCGTATCTGAATGAAATCATTTGCAACGAGTTTGTAGAAATATATTCCGCTCGTAAACCGGCCGAGATTCACGGGGATGTCATATCTCCCCGCGTGCCGGTTTTCATTCACCACGGTCATGAGCTCCTGACCAAGCAAGTTGAAGAGCTTCAACTGCACATACGATGTCTTCGGCAGTTCGAAGTGAATCATCGTATTCGGGTTAAACGGATTCGGATAGTTCTGTGCGAGCAAATATGCTGTCGGCACTGCTTTTTCAGATGTGACTACCCCGGTCGGAGACTCCGGGATGACGATCGTCATTTCGGGTTGCCAGTACACAACATAATTGGATGAAATGTCGAATGTCGCCGGAATCTGCTTTCCGAGTGTCGTATCCACTTTCAGCACGTAGGTCATTGAGAGCAGACTGCGAGAACCCGGGGCAATATCACCAAAGTGGGCGGTATTGATGGGTATCGATTTTACGATTGGCGACGAAGTTCTCATCGGGGCCCGGATCGCCGGAGTTGTGGTTTCAGAGCCCATATTCTTCATCCAGATATCGACCCTCAGATTTCCTCCGCTGAGAAGTGTGACAAAGGATGAATCCACAATGATCGGTCCGGCGGTGGTAAAATTGCAGCTATCCGTCATGGTGAAACATGTATGGTCGGCCGTATCGGAAGTTACGACGCCCAGCTTGTAGAATTTCTCATGTGCAGGAACCTTCCACATGGCTCCCCACACATTATCTCCCACAGCGCTATCATGATGGCACCCATCATCCAGAAAGAGCGATGAATCCACGGGAATGTTGTTCTCCTTGAAGTACGCCATCACAGAAATATTATGCGATGAAGGATTATTGACAGTTGACCGGACCCAGAGCGTATCGACGCCGGGTTTGAGATAGGTATTCCCAAGTTTCATATCGCAGGCAAATGAACTGAGCGGTGAGGGAGAAGTAGCATGGCCGATGTGCCAGTAGTATGTGGCGGAAGGATACCTCGCGCCACAGTACCAGAGGTGCAAAGTCTTTCCGACAAGAAGCACAGATCCGCCCTCAATGATTTCAGAATCCCAGAGCGAGGGACCGGCACGCAGGACCGGATTGCGAGGATCTTTCGTCCAGCTAAGACCTCCGTCGGAAGACGTTGCATGACCGAGACATCGGACGTCCACATTGTTGCGCCCGGTGTACCACATGTGCAATATACTGTTGATCTCCACAATTCTGGGTTCATACATATCATATTCGTCCCATGTTCCGGAAGTACCTGCAATCATTATTGGACTGTGAAGCGTGTCTTTATCCCATTGGATACCATTAACAGACGTTGCACGGCAGAATTGCGTCGGTGATCCGGTAGCGTAAATCATCTCGTATACTCCCGAACCGGCCACTACCCAGGGACTCGCGACGCCCCCGTTGGCTCCATATGCGGAGTCATAGGTTATTACCGGATTCCCCGCATATTTTGTCCAGTTGATTCCATCGGGAGATGTTGCATACCCGACATGAGGAATTCCATCACCGCCGACCCCATTATACCACATCTTGTACTGTCCGGGATCAACAATAACGCACGGCATTCCGACGACGGCGCTATCCCATGCGCCTGCAGTGACTGGAAGAACCGGGCCGGTTCCTAAACGGGTCCAGTTGACACCATCGGGCGACTTAGCATATCCGATCTGGTAATCGAACCATCCGGGAAACGAAGCAGTATACCACATCTGGTAGAATGAAGAATCGGGATTATAGAGAACGAAGGGCTGAAAGACATGTTGGTTCCATGACCCCGCCGCGCCTCCCGATAACACTGGGTTTGCCGGGTCCTTCGTCCATTGTGTTTGCGCCTGGAGCTGGAGTGAGTAACCTAGTACAAGCATCAGGCAGAGAAGTGAGAACAAATGTTTCATTGTGGCCTCCTTTTACAACTGATGATGAATGTATCCTCCCTTATGTTCCTCCTTTCAGGCGACTATGACAGAGTCTACTCTGCAGCAGTTCATCAAAGAGCTCCCGCATACACCGGAGCTAACGCCATGGATTGCATTGCATTCTTGAATGGATTCGATGTATCTCAAGAACAAAAAATCTCGTGACAGGGAAATCATGTCCCGTTGACAAGTGCATTATCTCGTGTGCGATTTGCCGCAGATTCAGATCATTCGGCGGGGTATAGCTGCGGCCTAGGGGATGTGCGAGAAAATCAACAGCGAAGAACGGTCGGCGGCAAGTGTGGATGAAAGGGAGGTCCTGATAGCCCCTCACCCGGAAATCTACAAAGGAAATTCTAGAATGTCAAGATGCCATTTTTCTACTGCCGCGCACCGTGCAAATTATGAACCAACTTGAAAATTTGCGGCTATTTGTGTTGATTGTTGGTGAAGTGTTATTCCTGATACTTGTCATTCTAAAACACTTTTTTGACTCATCCTTCATTTCCCCGGTGGAAGTCCGCTTTCTTATCAATTCTGATACCAATTCCCCGATCATGATGAACTCTTTTCGAACTGATTTTCACGCGGCAGGATTTTTGTCATTCATCCCATTTCCCAAACTCTTTTCCGGGAGAGATATTTGGTGTTCAGCCAACAACACTGAGTGGGGGATGTGAGCAACTTTAGTTCCACCAAAAGACCACTTTTTTTCGGTAGCAGTTTTTGTCGGAAATTATTATAGTTGGGGAAGGAAAATGCCATGAACATCGACCCGAATCTCCCTGGAAGCCCGTCAACGTTTTCCGAACTTGTCGAATACGCCGCCGGATCCATCGTCAGCAAACAGATTATCAAGCAGGCCGCGGGATCCGTGACGATATTCTCATTCGATAAAGATCAATCCTTAAGCGAGCACACCGCAAGTTCCGATGCTCTTGCCTGTGTCGTGGACGGACGTGCGGAATTTATGGTGGGCCCGAAGAAGTTCTCCGTGCGGAAAGACGAGTTCGTTCTCCTTCCAGCAAATATCCCTCATGCCGTCAACGCGACCGAACGGTTTAAGATGGTGTTGATCATGATAAAGACGTAGTTCAAGCCGATCCGGACAGCAATCCCCCTAAAAAGCGAGAAGCCGCAGGGAGCACCGCTGCGGCTTCTTCTCAATCCTCCCAAAGGATCTTTTACCAGCCGGTAAACGTCAGTGTGGTGTTCCCCAGTGAATCGACATTACACACTGCAGTCCAGCTCGAATTCATCGCCGAGGTACCGGTGAATTTCGCAGTTGCACCGCTGGCACTCGTAACGGCATACGTTCCGTTGTTGTCAGACGACATCTTCGACGGAATCGTGTAATTATTATACGTTCCACCGCCGCCGCCCATTGTCGTCGGACGAATCTTGTACTGATAGGCGTTCGCAGAAACGTTGATCAGACTCGACACCACGCCGTCCTTATTGGCCTGCGTGCTGTGAGCAGAGAACTGTGAGATACCGACGGCAATCGCAATACCGACCACGATGACGCCGAGAATGATGAGTAGAAGTTGCTGTTGTCCCATGACCTATTTCCTTTGCACTTGTTTTCGTTCCGTGATTTAGATATTCCAAACTCTTGTTCAAAAATATTCGATTCGTCGAACGAAATCAATCGGCAAAAGTACGCGATTTACCGATAGCTGAAAGAGGCAAACTCGCGTACTACTACCAGTGCGTTATCATTCTCAATAATGAAAATCGTCTCGAAGATGATCCAATTCATGGAATGGTATTTGTGCATATCGAAATTGAGAAAACAGCTGCGGGCTTGGTTTCCGCCCCAAATTCGTGCATGAAGAGTGCGCTTTGAATTATTCTCGAACTTTGTGTAGCTTGCGTCCGATTTGAACCGCGGTATTTGATACAAAACGTTCTCCGGTTCTTGCTGCAAACGGATTGAATTGTCCACAACCCCTTTTGAGGAGAGACTCCTATGCTCGTTATTGTGAAAGAAACCAGCCGGCAAATGAGCGCCGAAGCTGCGGAGATCGTTGCAAATCGACTCCGGAAAAAACCCAATCTTGTGATCGGATTCGCAACCGGGAGTACGCCTCTCGGACTCTACAAACTTCTCGTCCGGATGCATAAGGAAGACGGACTCGACTTCTCGAAGGTCACAACTTTCAATCTGGATGAATACGTTGGGTTGCCGCCGTCGCATGAAGCGAGCTATGGCCGGTACATGCGGCAACATCTTTTCCGCCATCTTAATATTCCCGAGCAGTCGATCCACCTTCCCGATGGAATGGCGGATGACGTGGACGCACACTGCGAATGGTATGAAGAGGAAATCCGGAAAGCCGGCGGGATCGATCTGCAGATTCTCGGAATCGGCGCCAACGGACACATCGCCTTCAATGAACCGGGTTCATCACTTGGTTCGCGCACTCGGATCAAGACTCTTGCAGGAACGACGCTGCGCGATAACGCCCGATTCTTCAAACGAAGGCAGGATTTGCCGAAATATGCGATCACCATGGGGGTGGGAACGATCATGGACGCGAAGGAGATCCTGCTTCTTGCGACCGGCCGGGGCAAGGCGGAGGCTCTCCGCGCTGCAGTTGAAGGACCCATTACCGCTCAATGCCCAGCCTCAATTGTGCAGCTTCATCGGAAGGTATTTATCGTTCTGGATAAGGATGCGGCGTCAAAACTGGCGGGCTCCTATCCGGACTCCTGGCATTCCTCTCTTCTGCTGGAACGATAGACAAAGCTCAGCCCCTGTTCGGCCGCGCTGTTTTGTGCGCGATGTAGATAATGTGCGGGAATGGGATATAATCCCAGAGGTGAAATGTGGACGTGGAGAATCCCAGCAAGTGTAAGGCACCCTTCATTTCTTCCTGACTATAGTAGTAGACTTCCTCCCCGTGTGTCATTGCCTTATCGAGAATTTCGGTAAAGAGGACTCTCCACCGTTTCTGTGTCGAAATATCCTTGATAAAGAGTATCCCGTTCTCTTCGAGATGCAATGCGACCCATGCGAGAATTTTTTTACGCTGCTCCGGCCTGACATGGTGAAGCAAATCGAGCATGATAACAACACGGGGTTTTGTGTCCGGCAGGTCGAGCGTCACATCTCCGTGACGAAATTCCACATTCGACAGATGGAGCCGTTTTGCGGCGCGCTTCGACATCTCAATTCTTTTCGAATTGATATCGATGCCGAGAATACTCGCTCCGGGACGAAACCGGGCACAATAAATATCAAACAAACCTATCCCAGACCCCAGGTTCATCACCAAGCCATCTTCCGGAAGGTTGGCAAGAATATCGGCCATGATCGACCGGATGATCGTGAACCGGATGAGAAGATAGATTCTCGTGATCCACGAGTCGTATGCGAAAAGGACCTTGATGAAGAAACTGAAGTTCATTTCACCGGCAGTGGTATGATGTTCCGGGAAACGGAAACCTGGTACACTCTTCCCGTTGAAGTTGAATCACAGAGCCGGAACATCTCCGCATGGTTTCTCGCCCATTGGTCCTGCGGGCTCCCTTCATGCGTGAAGAAATACCGCGCCTTCGAATCAACCAGTTTCCTGATGAAGCTCTCCTGCCGGTTCTCTTCGATCATGACAGGCTTGTTCTGCAGGCGGCTTCCAAACAGCGTGTAGAGATACGGCATGTCATTGGTGAATGCTATTGTTGTGCCTTCCTGCATCCCGTCAACCCAACGATACCGTGGATCAAACACGCCTCCCAGCGTGCGCTCATCGGAAGACATGCGAAGAACCTGGAGAACCCGCTCCGGAGGGAACATAGCCTGGGTTGCACTGAAGTACATCGAGGCCAATACGGCCACGAACATGACGAAGTGGAGCACGCTACGCACGGCAACCATTGAAATCTGTTCAATGAGAAACACCAAAGCAATCGCCCCGGGCGCAACGATAAAAATCGTGTAGCGCGACCACCAGTTCTGCGGCTGCACAGCGAAGATCAGTGCGAGCGGAATAAGCATCATCCAGACGTACTTTCGTTGCTTGAACAGACCATAAACTCCGAGGATGATGATGGCGGGAAATTCAAGGAGAATCCATTGCAGTCCAAGCCCTCCGAGACGCTGATCATATACCGTCACCTCGGGCTCCGAAATCCATGAAGTCCAGATCTGCTTCCAGTACGGGATATTTCTGAGCTGCTCCGGTGTGTTGGCATTATTATAGAGGACTTCCTGCGGTGTCCCGATACCATGAAAGAGCTCGTGGCCGAGGAGAGTGATGGTAAAGGGGTGAAAGGGGTTTCCGTACAGAACCCAGTTTCTCATGTACCATACGGTTCCCAGCACGAATACCGGAAGAAGAATAAGCACGATTCCCTGTAAGAACCCGGACGATCCAATCCGACGTCCGAGCAGTTCTCGCAGAAGAATCAGAATGAGAATCAGAAGAACCATCCCGGTGTACGGCAGTGCCGAATACTTCATGCCGAGTGTAAACCCGGCGGCCAGGGCGGATAGGAAGAGGTCTACCATCTTCCTTTCCGATTCGAACCGGAGAAGAAAATAGAACGATATCAGAAACATGGAGGCAAATGCGACATCGATATATGTTGTCCGGCATTGGACCAGTACGATCGGAGTCAGAAGGAAGAGCATCCCCGAAATGACGGCATTCACCTTGCTCAAACCGATGTGCTTTGCAATTCCCGCCGTGGCAAGCATCCCCCCGAAGCAAAAAATGAGCTGTAAACCGTCGATGAATGTGTCGCTCTTCAGGAACAGTAGAAGCCATGTGGAAACAAGTTCGGTGTTGTGCGGATAGACATTCGACCAGATATGATAGGGAAGCTCGTGGATTCTTCCATCCTGAATCCATCCCGCAGCCGACACCATATGATAGACCAATCCGTCCATATCAAATACGGGGAAGAGATAGACAAGAACAAGGATCCACAGAACCTCCGCCAGCCCGAGGAGAAGAAACGCAAGCACCCATGGAGCGTGCACAATATCCGATATCTCGGAGGCAATACTTGCAAGCCATCTCTTGGGGAGAGGATTGAACCGGCTTTTCTCGACAAAAGCCAGAACACAAAACGTGAGCACAGCTTGAACGGTCAGAACGGCGAGGGGCGTCAGTTTCTGAAGAAGGTAGCCGGCGACGAGGAGAGACAGGACAAGTGTGGAAACAAGAAAAAGAAAGAATGCCAGCAGCGACCGCAAAACACCGTCGATTTTATAGATGCGTGTAAGAAAAAGAGAAATTGCGTAAAGAAAAATGAGAGAGCACGCGAAAAGGACGGCATTCATGACCGGAAAATGTACTCCTCCTCCAACTCAAATGCAAACCAGTGTGGTCGGATTTATTGATTTTCACCAATAACGAGCGGTGATCCGGTGACTCTGAATTTCGATCTGAGAACTCCTGTGGTCGCAGCATCAGCTCGTCCGCTAAATGAGGGCTGCTTTCCGCCGACGCTCACTTCAAATTCGCCTGGCTCGAGTACACGCACATTGCCTGCATCGATGAGTGAGAGTTGTCGCGGGGTAATGGCAAATGACACCGTCTGCTTTTCGCCTGGTTTCAGAAGAACACGCTGGAATCCTTGTAAAGATCGGATCGGCACTGGAACAGTCGCCCCGTCGGTTATGATGTAGAGTTCAACAACCTCACTGCCGACCCGGCCTCCGGTGTTTTCCACGTCAACCTCTACGTGTACGGTGTCTCCTGTCCTTATTGTATCAGGTAGGCGAAGGTGAGAGTACTGGAAATTCGAGTAGCTCAATCCAAATCCGAATGGATACAACGGTTCACCTGTGAAATAGCGATACGTACGACCTGTCATGCGGTAATCGGTGAATGGCGGGAGCTGGTCGGCCGATTTGTAGAACGTCACAGGCAGCCTCCCCGACGGGTTATAATCCCCGAAGAGCACATCGGCAATCGCGTGTCCGCCCTCCTGCCCGGGATACCACGCTTCGATGATGGCATGGACGTGTTCCGCCGCCCAATTGATTGCAAGTGCGCTCCCGTTCAGAAGAACCAGAACGATTGGTTTTCCGAGGGAGGCGACAGATTCAAGCAATTCCTCCTGGGTGCGAGGAAGGCCGAGCTCAACGCGGTCCCCTCCGGAAAACCCGGGAACGTGAACGTCCATCTCTTCACCCTCCAGGCGCGGTGAAAGACCGAGGCACATGACGGTCACATCGGCTCTGCGGGCGGCATCCATTGCCTGTTCATGGAGATCCGGGTCCGGTTTCGACCAGACAAACCGGACCATTGCATAGGGACGTGAGTGATTGTATTCGACGCGTATCCGGTGAGGTTCCCCCGCCTTGAATTCAATGTCCTTCCACTTTGTCGAGACCTCATGACTGCTCCGGATTCCAACTGCAAGGGACTCGTCGAGGAAGAGCCTCGCATCGCCGAGCGTTGTCAGGCCGACGGAGTACTTTCCCGCAGCGGGCGGAGTGAAGATGCCGGACCAGCGGACACTAAACGTGTCGACGGCAAGTTCCGGGCTCGCGGGTTGATCCCACCAGTTGAAATCTATAACCGAGTCGTTTCTGACAAGCACGGGTCTGCTTCCGAGTCCATTATTATCAAAGTACTCACCCTTGAGCCCGGCCATACCGTTTTCGGCCGAGAGTGAACTTGCCGGAACAGGTTCAAGAGTAGGCATATTGTCTGCAACTTCGCAGCCGCGTGCATACAGGATTTCTGCGTGATCGCCGACTTTTCGAGTGATCCCTTCAAGAGGCGTAACGGCATGGGAGGGTATGCCATTGTAGTTGCCAAGCAGCAGGTCCGCATCGTTTGCATTCGGGCCAATGACCGCGATCCGGTGCAGATCTTTCCGGAGCGGGAGAATCTCGCGATCATTCTTCAGAAGCACGATTGAACGTCGGGCGGCTTCCAGGGCAAGTTTACGGTGTGCCTGATTCTCCACGACCGCGATCGGAATCGTATCGTAGGGAACGCTTCCCGGCGGATCGAACATTCCCAGCCGAAACCTGGCTCGAAAGAGCCGCGTGACTGCCTGGTTCACCAAATCCTCATTCACCAGACCTTCTTTGACTGCCACTCCCAGACTATCAAATGTGACACCGCAATTGAGATCTGTTCCCGCTTTCAACGCCATGGCGGCAGCTTCGGGAGCAGTTTTCACGACTCTATGCGTGTTATAGAAATCCATGATCGCCCAGCAATCCGAGACGACGTATCCATCGAACTCCCACTCATCGCGGAGAATCTTCCGGAGTAGTTCGTCGCTTCCACAGCATGGAAGACCGCGAAAACGGTTGTACGCGCACATGACCGATTGGGCATGACCTTCCTTGACGGCAGCACGGAATTGAGGAAGGTAGGTATCACGAAGGTCCCGCTCGTCGACAATTGCATTGAATGTATGGCGCTCCGGGTCCGGGCCGCTGTGGACGGCAAAGTGTTTTGGTGTCGCAATCGTCTTGAGATACCGCGGATCGTCTCCCTGCATGCCTTTCACAAATTCGACGGCAAGCCGACCGGAGAGATGCGGATCCTCTCCGAAGGTTTCCATGCCTCTTCCCCACCGCGGATCGCGGAAGATATTGATGTTCGGCGACCAGAATGTGAGCCCTTCATAAATTCCATGTCTTCCTTTTCGAAGAGATTCGTTGTGCTTCGCCCGTGCCTCGTCGCTGATTGCCGTAGCAATTTCGTGCATGAGTCCGGTATCCCATGCTGCTGCAAGACCGATCGATTGCGGGAAAACGGTTGCTCGCCCTGCCCGCGCAACTCCGTGCAGTCCTTCATTCCACCAATTATATTCCGGCACGGCAAGCCGTTTGATTGCCGGCGCATCATATAACATTTGCTTCACTTTCTCACCAAGCGTCATTCGCCCGATGAGATCGTTGACCCGCTCATCGATGGATAAGTTTGTATTTCTGAACGCCATTGAAGATGAATCGATTGATTGTTGCTGTGAGAATGCCGTAGAGGAAACAAGCACCGAAAGGATCACGAATTCAAGTGCGGAATTAGGAAGACGTTTCATATCATCATCTCTCTTAACAGTTCACGGAATATACTGAATTCCGCGAACCTAACTGAACTCAATCAAATAAAAAAACCCCAATCTTGTTCAGATTGGGGTTGTTGGAAACCCTACCGGATGGTGTTGATTACTTCATCAATACCATTTTTCGAACCTGAGTGAATCCTCTTCCCGGGTCAGCGGTACCTGTCGCAACCAAGCGGTAGAAGTAAACACCACTCGAAACATTTGAAGCGTCCCAGCGGACACTCTTGTATCCCTCATCCTGAATTCCAAGAGCGACAGTTACAACTTCCGCCCCTGTGATATTGTAGATCTTCAACGACACATTGCTCTGGACGGGGAGCGAGTATTGAATTTCCGTACTCGGATTGAAGGGATTCGGTGAATTCTGCAAGAGAGCGTACGAGGTCGGAACACCCGCGAATTTGCCCTGATCGACATCACCCGGAGCTTCGGGCGGCATCTCATCCGTCGGAACGATATGTATCGTCCCCGGCGAATTCGATGATGCAGATGAACTCAGGATCAGCTTTCCATCGCGGTTGACTTTCACCCAGTATCCCGCCCCAGCCCTGATCGAGTCGACAGAATGATATGCCGCATCGTAACCGAAGAATTTCGACGTGACGATTCCAAATGGGATGCTGACAATCGAACCCACTCCAACCGTCGTCCCGATTGAACCGATCATGTTCCATCCGGCTGTCACATCGATGGTATCACCCGTCAGATAGTATCCCGTCATTGGCACGGACTGTGCCGAAGCGAATTTCACCCAGTATCCTTTGCCGTTTTCAAGGATTGGGACGATCATATAACTCCCCTGATAGAAGAAGGCATAGCTCGCGGCAGTGGGATAGAGAACAGATTTATGATAATCGGCAACCGTCATCGGTATGCTGACCATATTCCATTTCCCTGCAACGGTGTATTGCTGCGTGGTAGCGAGAGCCGCTACCGTTTCTGACGATGGAACGCTCCGGTTTCCATGGATATCCACAGAAACGATGCAGTAATAGTTGACTGCCCCCTGGACCGGGGATTTGTCGACCAGCAGGGTATCGGATGTTTGCGCGATTCTGGTTCCGCTGCACGGGGTGAATCCACATGTAATGGAACGATGGATCTCGTAAAACGAAAGATCCGGATCCGAAACATCTTTTGTCCAGTGCAGACTCACCGTCGTTCCGCTCACCACCGACGCCGCCGGTGAAGGAGCCGAACCCGGCGGCAAATTGTCAACAGAATATCCGCTGACAGGATTGGAGTCCCAGCTGTGGCCAGAGTAACCGCTTGCTCGGACCATGAAATAAGAAGCAGCAGTGCCCTGCGGACCGGAGTCGGACAGCGTGGGTGCTGCATAGGAATACGCGGCGAGCTTCTCCGCGCTCACTTCTCCAACATTCTGCCAATAGATTGTATCGGCAATCCCATCCAGCGTCATGATCTGCTTGAACTCCGGTTTGAAGAACCCGAATGCTTCCGCAGCGGAAGCCATCACTCCCCTGTAGATCGTATAATAATAGACCGAACTGAGCTGCGGCACATCATATGCGGATGCCAGCCAGAGAACATACACCTGACCCCCCTGATCATTCGGTACATCTTCCACTTTGGTGATTACCGGGGAAGGATCTCCCGGGAACTTTGCTAGAAATCCGTCGTAGCCGCCGGAATTTGTGAGTGTCGAATTGCCGAATGAAATGCTCGTGCTGGAGAATATGCCGCAGGTGTACACCTCACCCCACGGATCAACAGCAGTACCATAGGAATACTCGTATGCTGAACCCGGGGCGCCTTTCGCCCAGACAGGATTTCCGGACGGCCCGTACTTTGCAAGAAACATATCGTAGTTTCCGCCATTGATGAGAGTTGTGGAGCCGAATGAAATGCTCGAGCTGGAAAAGTACCCGGAGATGTAAATGTTCCCCGACGCATCGACGCCGATTGAGGTCGCGACGTCTTCGTACGCGCCGCCGGTGCTGGTCGCCCACAGGCACGTTCCGGAAGGGTTGTATTTGAGAAGAAGGACATCCGACCATCCGGCAGATCCTGCATTGGTAAGTGTTGTCGAGCCAATGACAACTGTCGGGCTTCCAAAGTATCCGGCAACACAGACATTACCTGACGGGTCAAGTGCCAGCCCATATCCGACCTCATTGTTTGCACCGCCTACGCCGCGAGCCCACAGCACAGAGCCCGTGGGTCCGTATTTCACAAGGTAGAAGTCGATGCAGGCAACTTTTGTCAGCGTCGTAGAGCCAAACGTAATAGAAGGGCTCCCGAATCCTCCGGTCATATACACATCACCAGACGGGTCCGTGGCAAGCGCATAGGCATAGTCACTGGTGATACCCCCCGCGCTCGTTGCCCAGACCACACTCCCCGTCGGACCGAATTTCACAAGAAAGAGGTCATACCCGCCGGGCGAACCGACGTTGGTCAACGTGGTCGTACCAAACGTTATCGCTGAGCTTGAGAAGTTTCCCGCCGCAAGAACGTTTCCGTTCGCATCCGCCGAAACAGCCGTTCCGGCATCATCGCCGGTTCCCCCCGCGCTCACTGCCCACAGCAGGTACCCTGAGGGAGCATATTTCGCGATGAAGAAATCACCTGTGCCGGATGATGCGTTCGTCAGTGTTGTAAATCCAAACGTGATGGACGCACTCTGGAAGTTTCCTGTCAGATAAATATTTCCCGACGCGTCAGTTACAACATTGGTAACATGGTCATCGGAAGTTCCTCCTGCGCTCACAGCCCACAGCACGTTCCCTGTTGGGCCATACTTTACCAGGAAGAGATCAGAACTTCCTCCCGTTCCGTTGTTCGTCAGGGTTAGTCCCCCCAAGGTGATTGTCGGAGAACCAAAGTTGCCGCCGACGCAGACATTTCCATTCGCGTCCGTTGCAACCGATTGGAATCCGTCGTTTTGCGCTCCACCGGCAACACGTGCCCAGAGATCATCAAGAGGTACATCGGATTTTGCCGTCTGTAACGGAACGAGTGCAAAAAGAAGTACGAAGAGCGATAGGATTCTTAAAGAGTAGAAGTGAGTCATGACTGACACCCTCCTGTAAGTAATGGAGATTAGTGGATAGAGCTTAAAAATGTTTTCTGCGGGGTAAGGCCGAGGTGACAAAGAACGCCACGTAACGGTTCATCGTGGATCCTGTTGTCCCGGCGTGAAATGCTGAAACTGAGGTCTGTGGGAAGAGGAAGTTCGCGCCTCAGGTGATGCCGGAAAGGTACAAAAGCAGGAAGCGATTGTCAAGCGTCCTGAAACGACTCCAACTGGCAATTTTCACCGAATCTTCTTAATAATGAGAGAGAAGTGCCTGTAAATCATCAAGTGCACTCCAAACAGAGAAATCATCTCTCACAACGGAGAAAGAATTTCATGAAAAGTGTTCTTTTGACCTTCGTCGCGGTGATTTTGGCGGAAGCCGCCGTCCTGATCGCCGGTGCCTACTCGGGTATTCCCGATGTTGCCGCGACAAACCGGGATCGCGGCCTCTTGCGCTGGTTCCTGAATACTACAAAGGACCACTCAATATCATCGCGGGCCGCTCAGATCAACCCGCCATCGTTAAACGATTCAGGAATGGTGCTGGTCGGGTTCGATCATTATAATGAAATGTGCGTGACATGTCACGGCGCCCCCGGGCACGAAGCCGATGAACTCGCGCGGGGCCTGAATCCCTATCCGCCGGATCTCGCGTACTCGACTCGTGATATGAGCCCCTCGGAAATGTTTGTCGTCATCAAGGATGGAATCAAAATGACCGGCATGCCCGGGTTCGGGCCGACACATAACGATACGTTGATCTGGTCGATGGTAGCATTTCTGCAGCGGCTCCAGACGATGACGTCTGAACAGTATCATGCATTTGAGAAATTGCGCCCGGAGGATGAGATGGAACATCGTCATGGTGAGCACGAATAGGTGTATCGAATATTTTCATATATTAGGTCAATTCCATGACATCTTCAGAGTGACGGAGGAAGGAATTATGCGGTTCCGGAATTGCGCACTGATGGGAATTGCCGTGACACTCTGTGCTGCTTTCTTCTGCCGGTCGAATGCACAGGAAGACACGGAATTCAAATTCGAACGGCGCTTCACGGGTATGGGCTATGCAATATGCGGTTCATGTACGGTGCCGGCGAAGATCTCTTCAGCTGTCTGGCTGGTGAAGAATGATGAACCCGGCGATTCCATTCGGCTCTCCGGAACAATCTTCAAGGCAGATGGCAGTACCCCGGACTCCGGTGTCACACTGTTTCTTTATCAGGCCGATGCGGGAGGGTATTATCATCGTCCAAAGGAAGATGTATTTCATCCGAGAATATTCGGCTGGCTCAGAACCGGCAACGACGGGCATTACGAAATCCACACCGTCAAACCGTCCCCCGAGATTCTCGCGCCACGGGAGCCCGCTCATATTCATGTGCACATATTCGGCAGCGGTATGGAAGAGCACTTTCTCCACGAGTTCTGGTTTGAAGGAGACACGAACATTTCATCGAAGGATATCAGGAAGTTTTCAATACTCGGGTCGTTTTCTCCCCTGATCTCGTTGACAAAGTCAGAGAACGGTTGCTGGACCGGATTCAGGGATATCCGCGTACGACCGGCGCCTCACTGGCGGCACGAGAAGGACTAATGTCGAATCCCCATCAACTCTTCCTATGACGGACAACGGTCATACCCACTCACATAAGACCGCGCAGCGTCTTGGCATTACCATCGTCCTTAACACGCTGACATTTTTCATCGAACTGATCGGCGGGATCCTCACCAACAGTCTCGCGCTCATTTCGGATGCGATGCACAATCTCAGCGATGTCCTGGCTCTCCTGTTGAGTTATGTCGCCGCAAGGGTCGTGCTCTGGAAGTCCAACTCCCGCAAATCATACGGCTATGTGCGCGTGGAAATCTTCATTGCCTTCGTCAATGCGCTGACGCTCGTCTTCATCGGGTCCTATATTATCTACAAAGGAATCTCCCGTTTCCTCGCGCCGGAAGAGGTCGCCGGCACCGGGATGATCGTCGTCGCAATCTTCGGACTTCTTGCCAACACGGGCTCAACGCTCCTCCTCCGGAAGGATGCACATCGTGACCTTAACATGCGGAGCGCCTATCTTCACCTCCTCACCGATGCGATCGAATCGCTTGCAGTGGTCATCGTCGGCTTCCTCATCTATTGGAAGGGATGGTACATCCTCGACCCGATCATTTCGACGGCAATCGGGGTTTTTGTGATCCGAAGCGCGTGGACAATACTTGTCGAGACGGTCAACATTCTCACCGAAGGTACACCGAAAGGAATCGACCTCGAGGATGTTGCGAAATTTATTCGATCCTTTCCCGGCGTGGAAAATGTTCACCACATTCACATCTGGGGGCTGTCGTCACAGTTCCGCGCTTTGAGCGCACACCTCGTGGTGAAAGACCGGCTTATCAGTGAAGGATGTGCGAT
>Ga0335082_10000375_pt1 | contig 45675 bp, 51 predicted proteins | sample Lox_Sample_41_FD_206718 | JGI IMG/M metagenome (GOLD analysis project Ga0335082, IMG submission 206718) | Soil microbial communities from Loxahatchee National Wildlife Refuge, Florida, United States - Lox_Sample_4.1 | ecosystem: Environmental > Terrestrial > Soil > Wetlands | place: USA...
TCGACGCCGTCTGCTCCGAGCTCGGTATCCATCACACGCGCACCAAGCCTCGTCACTGCTGGACCAACGGCTTCGTCGAGCGGCTCCAGGGAACCATCCTCCACGAGCACTGGAGAGTCGCCTTCCGGCGCCGATACTTCACTTCGGCAGCCGCTGTCGACCGCTCTCTCCAGAGCTTCTTGGCCTTCTACAACCACCAGCGACCTCATCAGGGATACAGACTCAATGGCCGTACCCCAGCCGATATCTTCCTCGGTGCGATACAGTGAAAAAGACCTCTCTCGGACCAGAAAAGTGTCAACACCCTTCCGAAGCCGGACAGTCTAGGCGGAGTCCTTTCGCGCCGTTCCGGTCGATCGGATATCTTTCCGAGGCCGGCGAGGGAAGGCATGAGCGTCGAGTCGTTTCCGGGCCGCCCGGGCGGCATTCGGACGAGCTCTCCATGGAGTTCCGACGAGAGTCGCGACTTTCTGCAGGAGCGGATCTCGAGTTACGCGCGGCTGCTCTTCTTCGTGACCATCATCGCCTGGCCCGTGGCCTGGATCATCTCGTTCGTCTGGATGCCTTCGGAGCTCTTCGGTGGCCTGCCGCTCACGCGCTGGCATGCCTTTCATCTGGCAGGGGCGGCGGTGCCCTTGATGATGTGGCTTTCCACGCGCGGCCGAGCGTTGCCGGTCGGAGTCCTCGGGGTGGTCGAGGCCGGCGGCGTCTTTCTGACGTCGGTCGCGATGCTCGGCATGTGCTCAACCCTCCCCGTCGCCTTCCGGCCGGATTTGATCGCGGTGCTTTTCCTATTCGCTCTATTGCTCTACCGCGCCGCGGTCGTGCCGAGCACGCCCCGGCGAACCGCCTGGATCGGAGTGCTCGCGACCGCGCCGGCCGCCCCTGTGACGTACTGGCTGTATTCGCAGGCCGCGCAGCCGGCGGGGTACCCGTCGCCCTGGGGATACACGATATATGTCGCGCTCTTCGCCGGACTCGCGATCCTGCTGTCGGCGACCACTTCCCGAACGATCTATGGGCTCCGCGAGACCATTCGCGAAGCGCGCCGTCTCGGCCCCTACACGCTCGTGCAGAAGATCGGGGAGGGCGGCATGGGCGCCGTCTACCGAGCCCAGCACGCGCTGCTTCGGCGGCCGACGGCGGTCAAGATCTTGCCGCCGGAGAGGGCCGGGGAGATGGACCTGGCTCGCTTCGAGCGGGAAGTGCAGATGACTTCCCTGTTGACGTCGCCGCACACGGTCTCGGTCTACGATTTCGGGCGCACTCCTGACGGGCTCTTCTACTACGCGATGGAGTACCTGGACGGGATCGACCTTCTGGAGATCGTGCGCCGTGACGGGCCGATGTCGCCGGGGAGGGTGGTCTACGTGCTGCGACAGGTGTGCGAGGCGCTCGCCGAGGCGCACGGTGTGGGACTCATCCACCGCGACATCAAGCCGGGCAACATACTCCTGTGCGAGCGCGGGGGCAGGCACGATGTGGCCAAGGTCGTGGACTTCGGGCTCGTCAAGAGCGTCTCGGCGACAGGCACCGAGTTGACCGGCGAAAACACCGTGCTGGGCACGCCTGACTACATGTCTCCGGAAGCTCTTCGGTCCCCGGATAGGATCGACGCGCGCAGCGACCTCTACGCTCTCGGGGCGACGGCCTATTACCTTCTGACCGGAGAGGCGGTCTTCGGCGGCAGCGTCCACGAAGTCTTCGCAGCGCATTTGCGGGAACAGCCGGTCCCTCCCTCGCAGCGGCTGGGCCGCCCGATCCCCGCCTCGCTCGAGGCGCTCGTGCTCGCAGCGCTCGCGAAGGACCCGAACCGGCGGCCCGAAAGTGCGGAGGCTCTCGCGGCCGCTCTGGCGGGTTGCCGGGACGTTCCGCCGTGGACCGAGGCGGACGCGGTGGCTTGGTGGCGAAGCCGCGGCGCTTCCATCCGCGCGGCGCGGTTGGGCGAAGCGCCGGAGCCGGGGACACCGACAACCCTCGCGATCGGGCGCGGCGCCGCGGGCCCGCTGGCCGCGCGGCTTTAAAATGTCGGCAGCCGCGGCGCTCGGGAGGTTAGCTCAGCGGTAGAGCGCCTGCTTTACACGCAGGATGTCGGGGGTTCGATCCCCTCACCTCCCACCAATCCTAACTGCTTCGAGCCGCGAAGAGCTACCGCCCTTCTGGGATGTCAACGATGGAGGTGTTAACTCTGCGGAGTTCACGGCGGAGTTCACGGCGGAGTTCACCGGGAGCGCCTCATTCCGCTCCCGGAGGGGAAAGAAAAAGGTTTGACCTAAGACGGGCGACCCCCTACCTTGGGAGCCGTGCTTTTCGGGATGAATTTTCCACGCGGGCGAATCCTAAGCAGGGGGTCGCCATGCGTCGTTATTTTTCAACCCGTGAAGTTGCCAGCCTTCTAGGCTACTCGCCACAGACACTCCGTAACTGGCGCTACCTCGGAATCGGGCCGAGGTACGTCCGTCTCAACCGTTCTCGGGTCGTTTACGAAGAGAGCGAACTGCTCCGCTGGATCGAAAGACCGAAGGGCGAGGCGGCATGAACCGCGCCCCCCTTCAAGGCTTCCGGTACTCGGACGGTCTGGCGAAGTTCGAGATCATCAAACCCGGCACCGGTGGCAAGAAGCGATGGCGGACAACGGTAATGGTGCCGAATGTTGCTCAGGCCCGGTCGGCCTACTTTAAGTTCAGAGAAGAGTGCCTCCCCGGGGAACAGGATGACCGGAAGAAGAACCAGCCCTACCTCTTCCGGGCGTACACGGACGAGTTCTGGCCGTTCGGCAGGATGAATGAAAGAACCAAGGCAGATCAGACCCAAGTTGTCACCAACCTTCTGGTTCCCCAGTTCGGGGACACGCTCCTCAACCAGATCACGCTGGCGCAAATCGAGGACTTTCAGAACGATCTGGTCAGCGAGGGCAAAAGCCCGTACACGGTAAACGCAAGGCTCAGGCTCCTCCACAAAATTCTGGAAAGATGGTTTTCCGAATGCTCGCCGTGCTGGCTGAGTTCGAGCGCGACCTGATCTCGGAGCGGACGGCGTCCGCGATGGGTTATCTTCGCAGGACGGGGAAACGGATCTCGGGCAGGATCCCGCTTGGATATGACCTGCGTGGAGACATGCTGGTTCCCAATCGGAAGGAGCAGGAGGTGGTCAATTTCATCGGCGGTCTCCGCTCGAAGGGGCTTACCCTCCGTGGAATCGCGCTGGCGCTGAGGAAGAGGGGGATTCGGACGAAGGGCGGCTTGCCGGATTGGTCACCGAAGGTTCTGGCCGATGTGATCCGGCGGGTGGAGAAGACTGGGAAGGGGATGGCAGCTTAGGTGGCCGACATCGAAAAGGCAGTCCGAGGGATTAAACGTAGGAACATCGAGAGCGCGGTCGGCAACACCGCTAGGCTAAACCTTCTCGTCACGCCCCAGCAAGAGGCTGAGATACGAGCCGCCGCCGAGCGGTACGACCTCTCGATGACGGACTACCTGATTCGACTACATGAGTTGGTTGAGGCTCGCGTCCGGCCTCATCGTCGCCGGTGAGGACTGGCAGGAGTCCGTGTGAGTGTCGCCAGCCTGCGGAGCCGTTGGCCCGTGCGTTGGTTTGGTATGTTTGCATCACGTGATGGTCGTTCGCTTGGGTAAGGATTCCCGACAGGTCTTGCGTTGGCTGAAAGGGAGAAGACGATGAGCGTCCGCGTGTGTCGGCTGGGCCGCCCGGTATCGGTGAGTCGGATGTCCCTACTGGCACATGCCCTTTGCGGCTTGTTGCTTGCAGCCTCGGCCGTCGCGGCTGACGGCATTAATGGTCGGGTGCTTCTCGCAGGAGCGCCGATGGCGAACTCGGCTGTGACTCTATGGAGCGCGAGTTCCGATTCACCGAAACAACTCGCGCAGGGCCGAACCGGCGCTGACGGTCGGTTTACGCTCAACGCGGCCGTCACGCCCGACAAGAATACCGTTCTTTATCTGGTCGCCAAAGGCGGCCAAGCCACCGCTCACAAAGGCAGCGGGGATTCTCCCGCGGTCGCGCTGATGACGCTGCTGCGAACCCCTTTGCCGGAGGCCGTCACGGTCAACGAGCTCACGACCGTGGCCTCGGCATTCACCGCCGCACGATTCATCAAGGGGGAAGCGATCTCCGGGAATCCGCTTGGGCTACGGATCGCTGCCGGCAACGCTCCGAACCTAGTGGATCCTGCGAACGGCCGATGGGGCAAGGTACTCATTGATCCGCTAAATAGCTCAATGACCACGACGATGGCGACCTTGGACACTCTCGGTTCCCTCATCAGCGCATTCGCTACCGTGGCGAACGACGACTGGCGCGTCCGCTTTCTCAAGGCCGCTACCCCGACCGGCGGAGCGATGCCCAAGGACACCCTTGAGGCGATGGCCGGCATTGCCCGCGAGCCGTGGGCCGCGCCGAAGGAACTGTACGCGCTGTTCGACGAAGCCTATCCGCTGCCGGCACCCGATGCGCGGCGTAGTGCGCCCTTCGCGCCGTATCTGGTTTACGTTCCGGACGACTTCGCCCTCTCGCTGTGTTTTTCGGGCGGCGGGGATTATGCCAACGGGCGTTTCATGTTCGATGCGGAGGGGAACCTTTGGAGCGGCCAGAATTGGATGCCCGGTTCGCAGTCCGGCGTCAACAAGAGCACCGGCGGTGGTGTAATTAAGTTCAGTCCCAACGGAACCGCTCTCTCGCCGGCGATCACCGGTTTCACGGGCATGGGCATTGATGGTGTCGGCTGGGGTACGGCCGTGACGAAAGACCGGGTCTGGATCAGCAGCTTCAACGGGAAGATTCTCGTGATGGACTTCAACGGCAAACCCGTCGCCAAGGAGAGCGACTTCCCGTTCAAGGAAAAGTTCCTCGGCCTGATGGGCATCGGGGTCGCCACGAACGGCGATGTTTGGATTGCCGATGGCTCGAACAACCAGTTGCTACTCTTTCCCGACGGGCGGATCAAGGACGGCCGCATCGTCAAGGTCGCGGGCCTGAAATCGCCCTTCGACATCGTCATTGACTCCCAGAGTCGGGTCTGGGTCGCCAACTCCTCGTCGGACACGGTCGTGCGGTTCCCGGCCAACGATCCCACCAAGGTGGAGACCTTCCGGGCCGGGATCGGTGTCCGCGCCCTCGCTTTGGACTCGAAGGAAAACGTCTGGGTGGCGAGCAATATGGACTTGAAAACTCCACAGCCGAAGCTTCCCGATGGCATCTCCATCATGGAGCAGTTCAAGCTCATTACTGCGGCCATGTTCAAGTACGTCACCGGGCCACCGGCGCGGCCCACCGGTGCCGTCAACATGATCCGCCCGGATGGCACACAGCCCGCGCCAATGGGCTACACAGGCGAGGCGATCAACATCCCGTGGGGCTTGAATGTGGACGGCAACGACGACGTGTGGGTCGGCAACATGTGGGCCCGCTCCGTGACGCTGCTGGCCGGGGACAACACCAAGGGGCATCCCGCCGGCACGAAGACTGGCGATGTGATCCATATGTTTCAGAGCGGCAGTATCCAGATGATCACCGACGTGTCCATTGATCCGGCTGGCAACGTCTGGGCCGCGAACAATTGGAACAGTCTCGAAGCGGCTGCGGGCGAAAACCCGTCCCGTCCTACCTCCACTTGGGGCGGAGGGTCAGGCTTCACAGTCATCTACGGAGTGGCAGCGCCGGTGAAGCCGCCGCGCATCGGCAAGGTACAGGCGTACTAGTGCCGCACGCTGCCTAGGAATCAAGCTGGCTTTGAGACGAGGCCGGAGTTCACGGGGAGTTCAATTGGCGGTCTGACCCGATGCTTCCCGAAGCGCACCGATTTCTACTTCGACGGAATCGTTAACACCCCCCGCAAGTTACGAATCGGTACGGAACGGGACGATGAGCAAGACGGTCTTTACACGCAGGATGTCGGGGGTTCGATCCCCTCACCTCCCACCACGTCAGGGGCTCCGAAACGGCCCGGTTGGTGATGCAATCCCATCAGGCCGGAGCCGGTTCCTCGGGGCAGAGTGGGAGCCATGGAAGGGGTGCCGTTCGGTTGCGCCAGCCCCCGCTTCCTCGGTGGCAGCGGCCTCGATTCTCCGCTCCTCGCCCTGCGCCGCGAGGTCATCGGCGTGGACGAGCGGGTGCCCGTCCTGGAAGGCGGCCCGCGTCCCTACGTCAACCTCGACAATGCCGCGAGCACGCCGGCTCTCCGGCCGGTGCTCTCGGCGGTCGAGGAGTTTCTGCGCTGGTACGCCAACGTCCACCGGGGCACGGGCTACAAGTCGCTGCTCTCCTCGCATGCATTCGAGCGGGCGCGTGACCGGGTGGCCGGCTTCGTCGGCGCGGATCCGGGAAAGGACGTCGTCCTTTTCACGAAAAACACGACCGAGTCGATCAACCACCTGACCCGCCGGCTCGCGTTCGGGCCGGACGATGTCGTCGTCACGACCGTCATGGAGCACCACTCCAACGAGCTGCCCTGGCGCCGTGTCGCGCGCGTCGTCCACGCCGGCGTGACTCCCGAAGGCCGCATCGACGCGGCGGCGCTCGAGCGCACGCTCGCAGAACACCGCGGGCGCGTCCGCTTGCTCGCCCTCTCCGGCGCCTCCAACGTCACGGGTTACATCAACCCGGTGCGCGATTTCGCGCGCCTCGCCCATGCCGCCGGTGCGAGGATCTTCGTCGACGCGGCCCAGCTCGCAGCCCACAGGCCGATCGACATGGGGCCCGCAGGGGCCGCCGACCACCTCGACTTCCTGGCCTTCTCCGCCCACAAGATGTACGCGCCCTTCGGGGTCGGCGTTCTGGTGGGCCCGCGCCGCGACTTCGAGCAGGGCGACCCGGATCTCGTCGGGGGAGGGACCGTCGACATCGTCACGCTGGAGAACGCCTACTGGACGGACCTGCCGGACCGCGAGGAGGCGGGAACGCCCAACATCGTCGGTGTCGTCGCCCTCGGCCGCGCGATCGAGGTGCTCGAGTCGATCGGGTGGGAGGCGATCGAGCGGCACGAGACGCAGCTCACGGCCCGCGCTCTCGAGCGGCTCTCGGCGATCCCCGGCGTCGCCCTCTACGGAGATGCCGACCCTCGGCGGGCCCGGGAGCGCCTCGGCGTCATCCCGTTCAACGTCCGGGGCCTTCCTCACTCACTCGTCGCCGCAATCCTGTCCTACGAATGGGCGATCGGCACGCGAAGCGGCTGTTTTTGCGCCCACCCCTACGTGAAGGAGATCCTGCACGTCGGACCCGAGGATGCCGCGAAACTCGAGCGGGAGATCCTGGCGCGGAACCGGTCGCACGTGCCCGGCGCCGTGCGGGCGAGCTTCGGGATCTACAACACGGTCGAGGAGGTGGATCGCCTGGCAGAGGCGGTCGCGGCGATTGCCGGGGGTCGCTTTGCCGAGGGCTATGTGCTCGACCGCGAGCGCGGCGAGTGGTCACACCCCGGATTCCCGTTCGAGTTCGAGAAGCGGTTTACGTTCTAGGCCCCCCGCGGGCCGCGCGACGCGGACGCGCTTCTCCTCCGCGCGCCGGGATCCGGCGGAGCACCTGCTCGAGGACGACCCCTGGTTCTGTTTCTCGTCCCGCGCCGAGTAGACGAGGGTCACGCGCTGCCGGCGCGCGCGGCGCGCCAGGTCGGCCAGCAGGCTCGCGGCGGGCTCCCGGCGCAGCTCCCTGCGGTAGCGAGCGGCAAACGAGCGGAAACCGAGCGAGCCGCCGTGGAAGTACTTGCGCAGGGCGTCGCTCGGGGCCAGATCGCGAAGCCACTCGTCGAGCGCCAGCGCTTTTCTTCGTCACGCCGCGGGGCCAGAGGCGGTCGACCAGCACGCGGTAGCCATCCTGTCGGGCCGCGCGCTCGTAGGCGCGTTTCCGCCGGATCGCCATGGCGCAAAATATATCGCGGCACGATGTGACTCCGGGCCAGCGTTGAGTGCGCGGGGCGCGAGGCGTATCGTGGCTCTCGCCATGTCGCAGGATCCGGAAGGCGCCCCGGGATTCGAGGGCGTCGCGTCCGCGTCGGCTCTGACTACCTACCAGCCCGGCGCCGTCGTCAGCCGCACGATCGTGCGAAAGCCGGCGGGCACCGTGACGGCCTTCGCGTTCGACGCGGGCGAAGGCTTGAGCGAGCACACCGTGCCCTTCGATGCCCTGGTCTTCGGCCTCGAAGGTGAGGCCGACATTTCGATCGCCGGCACGCTCCACCGTCTCGGCGCCGGAGAGCTCCTGAAGCTCCCCGCGGGCCAGCCTCACGCGGTGAAGGCCATCACGCGGTTCAAGATGCTGCTCGTCATGATCAAGGCGTAAGTAGGGCCTCCACGCTCTGCCGGAAAACCGCCGTGTGCAGGTCGATGTCCGATTCCGTCGTGTCCGGGCCGATGAGCGCCATGTTGTGGAACGGCGTCATGAGGATTCCGCGATTGAGCGCCGAGAGATGCATGTAGCGGTCGAGCTCCGGATCGATGGCCGCCGCCGCCTCGGACCCGTTCTTCGGCGGCGCCTTGCGGAACCGGTACTCCGCCCGGCAGCCGAGCTGCGCGACGTGCCAGGGCAATCGGTACTCGGCAATCACCTCTTCGACGCCCTCGGCGAACCGCCGCGCGAGCGGAATCGTGCGGGAGTAGGTCTCCTCCGTCAGCACTCGTTCCAGTGTCGCGCGCATCGCAGCGAACGAGAGCGCATTGCCGGCGAGCGTTCCTCCGATGCCCCCCGTATCCGCCTCCTCGAGGCTGGTGGACGTTCGGATCCGCTCGGCGACCTCTGCGGACACCCCGTAAACGGCCGCCGGCACGCCGCCGGCGATGGGCTTTCCGATCGTCAGCAAATCAGGCGAAAGTGCGTTCGCCCGTGTGCACCCGCCCGGCCCGGCCGAGATCGTGTGGGTCTCGTCCAGGATCAGCAGCGTTCCGGTGCGCCGGGTGACCTCCCGCAACGCTTCGTGGAAACGGGGCTCCGGATGGACGATACCGATGTTCGTCATCACCGGCTCGGCCAGCACGCAGGCCACGTCCTTGGGCGCCAGTGCCGCTTCGAGCGCCGGAACGTCGTTGAACTCGACGACCCGTGTCGTCACCGCAGGGTCCACGGGCGGTCCGAGGTTGCCGACGCGAGCGCCGACGATGCCGTTGCGGAGAGTGGCGAAAGTCTCGTCGACCGTCCCGTGGTAACACCAGTTGAAGACGAGGATGCGCGGGCGCTTCGTGATGTGCCGGGCGAGGCGGATCGCGAAGCGATTGGCGTCGGTTGCGGTCAGCGTCGCCTGCCAGTAGGGAAGTCCGAAGCGGCGCGAGAGCTCCTCGCCCACCCAGAGGGAATCCGCCGTCGGGAGCATGAACGTGAGGCCGCGCCGCGCCTGGTCGCTCACGGCTTCGGCGACGGCCTCGGGGCTGTGGCCGGTCATGGCGCCGGTGTCGCCCAGGCAGAGATCCAGATATCGGTGCCCGTCCACGTCGGTGAAGTGGCTCCCGGAGGCCGTCTCGACGAAGACGGGGAAGGTTCCCGCCCAGCGCACCATCCAGTTCATCGGTACTCCGCCAAGCAGGCTCCGGCGCGCCCTTTCGAAGAGCTCCCTCGAACGGGGATGGCGCGTCTCGAAGCGTTCGCGCTCCGACGCGAGGAGGCCCTTCAACCGGCCGCGATTGAGGTTCAACGCGCGGGCAGTATAGCGACGCGCTTCGCCGGGCATCGGGCGCGCGGGTGCGTCCGCTTGCGCTCCACTGCTTGAGGAACCGGAGGCGCGCCGCGATCGGCGGCGCCGGGAACGGATCACCCGGCTCCTGCAGCGTTTGGACTGACGACTCCATTCCGGTAAGATGCGCCGTTCCTGTCGCGGGGTCGTAGTTCAGTTGGTTAGAACGCCGGCCTGTCACGCCGGAGGTCGCGGGTTCGAGTCCCGTCGGCCCCGCCAATCCAAGTTCACCATGGAGAAAGGTCGATGTGGCTCCGAGCCTTTCTCCGCCGTGCTTTGCGCCATTCCCGACATCGTGTCGTTTGTCTCCTGGATGACCGTCACTGGACGTGGTTGCACGGCCAGAACACGGACAAGAACACGGACAAGACCGACCCCTAGCTGGCGTCAGCGACATCTCTTCTCACCCAGTGCCTGGTGCCGCGGCCCGACACCAAGGCGCTCCCTGCCGGGGCTGCATTGTCGCGGGCGGTTGCTGCCCACACAGTGTCGGCGTGGGCTTGGGCAGCGGCGGGCAGCGAGAAGCAGAAGGCGCCCTCCGCGCCGCGTTCTCGTGGGTGTTTTCCGCGTCGCCTGACGCCCGCTGTGGCGGCCTGCGGCGGCCTCTGCGCAGACAGTTCGCTGACAGCCGCGCTAACAATGGCCGCCTCGCCTAGAATCGGGGCGAATGAGCGTGTCGGAAGGTGAATGCGGCTGCACGAGCCGGGCGTGAGCCGGACGTGACGATCCTCGGGCTCTGGTACTCGCGCCCGGAGGAGGCCGTCTACTCCTATCAGTCGGAGTTCGCGCAGAGCCTGCTTGGCGCGCGGCCCGGGGATCGCGTCGCTCTGCCCGACGGCGAAGCCGAGGTGGTGTCGATCGCGCCGTGGCGGTGACCGGAGGTTCGGCGCCGGGGACGGCGATCTCCACGTTCGGGGCCTGGCGTCCAATTCTGCTGCTTGCCGTCGGGGTCGTCCTTCGGTTTGCCTTCCATGCGCTCTTCGTACCGCCCTATGAGGGTCCGGACGAGCCGGCGCACCTCGGGCGCGTTTGGAGCTTCGCCGAGGAACCCCTCGCCATTGCCCTGCGCGGCGCCGAGCTGTCGGGTGTTATCAACGCCGGATTGCTAGCGAGGCCCTGCAACGCCGGCCTCCACGCCACTCTGGGGTGTCCGGAGTTCGGGAGGGAGAAGGCCTCCTTCGGCTTGCTTCGGCCTCTTCCCGAGCTGCCACCCATAGCGGCCACGAGCAATCCGGAGAGCAACCAGCCCCCTCTTTTCTATCTGGCCGCCGGCCTACTGGTGCGTGTCCTGCAGCGGCTGCGGGGCAGTCCGCGGCTGTCACCGGAGGAGCAGCTCCTGACGGTGCGGCTCCTTTGCGTCGCGTTGGTTGCCGTAGCGATCTTCGGGCCGCTGCGCGCGATCGCGAGCCGACGATCGGCAGGCTTCGCTGTGACCGGTCTGATTCTTCTGGCGCTCCCCGGGGCTTCCGAGTCTTTGGCCAGATGCTCGAATGACGCCGCTGTATTTCTGTGGGCGGCGTGCACCATGGCCGCCATCGACTCCGCGCCGCATCCCCGCCGCCTCGCACTCCTTATGGGCGTGGGGCCTCTGCTCAAGTTAACGGCTATTCCTCTGGTCGTGGTGATGTTCGTCGTCCTGTGGCGTCGTGGCTCACGACGATCAGCCGTTCTGGGAGCGCTTCTGGCGTCGCTCGCAATGCCTCTTCAGCTTCTCCGGGGATGGGGTTGGGGCGGTACTCTGGAGCTGAACCGGGCGACCCCGGCATTTTCGGAGCCTCTGACGGTGACGCTCGTGGGTCTGGCGCGCTCGGCCTACACCTTCGTCAAGACGGCCTTCTGGCTGGGCGAGTGGTCCGTTTTCCATCCTCCTGTCGTCTTGCTCGCAGCGGGTGCTGGGCTGGCATTGTTGTGGGTCGCCTCGGCGCGTTGGCAGGGCGGGTCCGATCTCGCGCTGGCGTACTTAGTCGGCGGGTTGTCGGCGCTCCTTGGGTGCGCCTTGTTTGCTTTGGCGGTCCGAAAGTATTGGGGAAGCTGGGCGGGCATCGGGGGGTGGCACCTCTGGAGCTGGTTTCCCTGGCTGGCGGTGGCGGCAGGCGACCTGCTCCGAGTCAACGCTCGTTGGCGCTCCGCTCTGATTGGAGCAACCGCCGTGTTTTGTATCGTATCAAACACCGTCTACTACCAGGTGGCGAGCCGGATTTATGGATAGAAGCTGCAACGTCACGAGGGGGCAGTGATGGCCAAGCACCGTCCTTTTCGGCCCGACTTGCCGGCGCATGGGTCGCCGTCCGTTTGTGATTGAATCAGATTGTGTGCCGAATTGGATCACTCAGTCTCCGGTCTTGAATGACACACGCGCCGGGACTCCAGGAACCCTACGTCTGTCCGCACTGCCACCTCGATCTAGTCCAACAAGGCTCAGGGTTAGAGTGCTCCTCCTGCTTAACGATATATCCAGCCGACCGCGGAATAGTTGATTTTAGCGAGGGCAGGTACTATGACGCCTTTGTTGATGGCCAGGGACTCTCCCAGCGAGAAGCTGCCGGCCTTGAAGGCGAGGTCTTGGGCGCTCGTCGTCGAACTGCTTTCTACTTGGAACGGTTACATAGCGAAGTCAGAGGGTCGGCATCGGTCCCAGTTCGAATCCTCGATTGCGGATGCGGAAACGGAATTGCGGTCGACTTGCTCAACCAAGCGGGAGTGTCTGCATGGGGGAACGACTCGTCCGCTCTTAGAAAGTGGCAATGGCGAGAGAGGGTGTATCGGAGCCGCTTGTCCGTCTGTGACTCGGCGCGCCTTCCGTTCCGTGCTGGTTTCTTCGGGGCGATCATATGCTCAGGGTTGCTGGAGCATGTCGGCGTGGTGGAGCAGGGCGAGCCGCATTACGAGGTTAAGGTATTGCCGGGGCGAACAGCTGCCAGGATCGAGCTGCTAAGAGAGCTACTCCGAGTTCTCGATAATGCCGGGGTCCTGTGGTTGGATTTTCCCAACGGCGCGTTTCCCGTAGACTTCTGGCACGCTGGCGCGCAGGGAATCCGGCTGCATTCGCCATGGGAGGGCTTTCTCCCCCGAATCGGCGAAATCCGGAGCTATTTTCGGATCCTGGCGCCAGATTTTGAGGTGAAGGCCTTGAGTCCGGACGGGCGGCTCCAATTCCGCCAGGTTCGGAGGCACTGGTATGGTCGTCTCTTTGCTCCTGCGATCGAACGGTACTTTCGCCTTCTGAGCCAACCTTGGGCGAGCCTTCTGCGGAAGTCGTTTCTCAACCCATACTTGGTACTGGAGATTCGCCGTCAGGCCCAAAGATAGCCTCTTTCGCTAGCAGGCGTCATTCTGGATTGGCGGTGCGACCCGGCTCGTTGCTTCTTTCAGTCTTCGGGGGCTCGATTGGTGATAGCCTCAGAACGCGATGCGAAAATCCTCGAAGGCTCGCGTGGCCTTCCGTCGCCGTTTCCATTGTTTTTTCTTCTCATGGTTTGCTGCCATTCCTGCGCTCGGAACGTGCTTTCAAACGACGGTCAAACCGAGCGACCCTCCTTACATTCCGCCGGGATCTGTGACGCATCAGGCCTATGGCCTCACGGACCCGTCTGGCCAGCAGACCGCGCTTTTTGACCTTGCCTGGGGCGGGACCCTCGCCTCACTTAAATATAACGGCGTTGAGATGATCTGGGGCGGGGATCCCGGTGCGATGGTGCAACCGACCTTCTTTGCTTTCCCAAATCCCACAGGCCTACCGTACAACCCGGAACAGGCAGGTGGCAATCCCCTCGATGGCACGCCCACCCTAGGTGCGGGCTGCACGGATTCCAATACGTTGTTGATACTTAGCGGCACAACGGATTACTTTATCGGACAGAGCGGGTATAAAGTCGCCAACCCGGTAATCGCCGGTGCTATCTACCAGCATCAGTTCACGACGCCATACACAATCACGACGACAGCTCGCTTCGTCCAGAACCCAGGTGGTACTCCCGCTTACTACCTTAAGATAACGCAGTCCTTCCTAAACAATCATCCTGTGGATTCGCTGTCCGCTGCATTTGTGTTGGCGCTCTACGTGCCCTATAGCTTCCAGAACTTTATTTCGAGCCCGCCTGGCTGCCTCCGTAGTTCGATGTGTCCCCTGGCCGGTACTGCCTCTCTTGTGGAGGGCATGTATCAAGACGCCGCGCACACACAGGGAACGGCCCTATTTTTTAGGCCCGCGCAGTGGCTGAGCCTCGCACCAGGCGGAAGCATCTTTGCTTACGGCGGCCCGCCCAACCCCTTGGATCCTCGAGGGATCGGCTCCGGGGCTTACATCACTTTCTGGCACCTGCCGCCCAATAGCGTGCAGACCTACGACTTCTTCGTTCTCGTTGGTGGATGGACTGCCGCACTAAGTTTTGCGACTTCACCATGACCAGTCGCCTGGCGCGCTACACTTGCCGTTCCGCCGTCTGCGCGATCAATCGCGCCAAGCCAGGCCTGCGGGCGGCGATGTGGTTCGTGCTCATCTTGTGCCGCGCCTTCTGGATGGCGGCAGTATGTGTGCAGACGACAACGCCGGCGGGCCATGCGGCGATAGCTCTTACGGACCCGACTGGCGAGCAAACCGCAACCTTCGATTTGGTGTGGGGAGGAATGCTGGGGTCATTGACGTATAGAGGTGCAGAGCAGTTGTACGGGAGTCACACCGCCGCAATGGTACAGCCTAATCTGTACGCATTCTTCAATGGTAATCAGTATGACCCGTGGGGAGCGGGCGACTATGCGCTACGGGGCTCAACCGTTCCAGGTGTCTATTGCACTACCGCTGACAAACTCTTTATTCTGACCGGAATGACTGACTTCGCGGCGGGGGCCAGCGGCCACACACCACTGAACGCGATCCAAGATGGTGCCGTCGTGCCCGGAAAGTACGCAGTACCGTACACGCTCAGAACGGTCGCGCGGTTCGTTCCCAACCCCACAGGTCAACCCGCCTACTACCTGAAATTGGAGAGTCAGATCGCGAACAACCATCCCAGTGAATGGCTGGCATTTGGCTTTTGGTTGGTCGGCACCATACCGTACGACCACGGGAACCTTGCTGTGAGTCCCCAGGCTTGCCAGGACGCCAACTGCGATAGCTCACAGACGCCATATCTAGTCGGAGGGGGTTATGTCGATGCCGGACTAAGCAATGGCGTGGCGTTCTACGTCTCACCACAGGCACATTGGAACGTCGCTGGGTCTCAGGCGTTTGTGACGTTCCGATCGTCTGCCGGCCAATATCGATCTACCAACCTAGTCAACCGGTCGTGGAGCGTTCCCCCTTTGGCTGTGAGGAACTGGTCGTGGTACGTGCTGGCCGGCGGCTGGACAGCAGCGGTGGCCTTCGGGCAAGCTGGTGGACCTGATTATCAGGGAAATCTTGACGGTGTTGACTGCCAGATCATCGCGGGCTGGGCTTGGGATGGCAGCAAGCCCAATACGCCCATCAATGTGGATGTTTACGATGGTGGAGCCTTGATCGGCACGGTGTCAGCTAATCAGTTTCGTGGGGATCTGGTGAACGCCGGAATCGGCAATGGATACCATGGATTCTCTTTCAATACTCCAGCGTCGGTTCGCGATGGCCAGGTGCATTCGATCCGGGTTTCTGTGAGCGGAACAGTCGTTGGTGTCGCTAACAGCCCGCGAACCACGGCCTGCCCGGCCGAAAAATTCTACACGGTGGCGCCTTGTCGTGTGATGGACACGCGCAAACCGGCCGACCAATACGGGGGCCCCTCGTTGGGCGCTAACATGGTGCGGACTCTAACGTTGGCCGGTCAGTGTGGAATTCCGAGTGGCGCGCGCGCTGTGGCAATCAATCTTACGACGACGGGAGCGACGGCTGCTGGAAGTCTGACCGTCTATCCGGGCAACATCCCGCAAGCTCCCGGAGCGGCCACCAATAGTTACGGCGCGGGCCAAACAAGAGCGTGTGAAGCCGTAGTGGGGCTTGACCCAGACGGTCGGCTTGCTATCGTGGCGAATCAGCCTACAGGAGTTGTCGATTGCATCGTCGACGTGAGCGGGTACTTCGAGTAAGTTCGAGGTTGATTCGACGCCGTTTCGGCTGGCCCAACTGAGGTCGAGTAGGCGAGCAGACCGCTCGACGCCGTGGATCTGCGCCTGCAGGCAGATGCCGTGCGCAGTTTCCTGCGCAAGATCGGCGTCCTTTCGGGCGAGCCGGCGCGGCCTTCAACCTGCACGATCTTCACCGGCTACCGGATCGTGACCAACAGCCGCGGCGGGTTCTTCGAGGCTGCCGTGAAGCCGGGCGATCGGATCAAGGAGGGGAGTGCCCTCGGAAAGATCCTGGACGTGTACGGGGACACCGTCGAGAGCCTGACGGCGCCCGCGGGCGCCGAGATCGTCCTCGGCGTCAGCACCTATCCAGCTGCGCCCACGGGCGGCTGGTTGTTCGAGGTCGGGACCGGCCTCTCACAGGTGAGTCCGACTAGATCGACCGGTCAACGGTGACGGAAGGCAGGCCGGTGACACAACGCGAACGTGTTGCAATGAAAGCGCGAAGGCGCATCGAGCGATCGTTACAGCACCGCCCGCCGGCTGGCGATCACGAGTTGCCGGGGCGTGGTCCGCCAGCAGTACGACCCCACGAACTCCGCCGTTAGGTGGAGAATTGTCGCGCTACCGAAGTCAGGGTCGCGCCCACTATGACGCATGGAGGGGTTATGGCTTCCGCTCTTCGCCGTGTCGATCTGCTTCTCTTGGCGACTCTGCTGGCAACTCCGCTCTTCGCTCAGAAGGAGCGGGAACCGATACCGAACTGGCCCGTGCCGCCCTTCTGGTCGCCACCCGATGCGACAGCGACTTCTGCCGAAACGAGAGACGAGCAGCACGGTCGTGGAGCGACCGGCGCTGAGGCGCAAGCCTCCACCTACCCACTGCCCTTTATCAGCATCACACCGTGCCGGGTCGTGGACACTCGAGGCAATGGGTTTGTTGGGCTCTTCGGCCCCCCGTCCCTCGTTGCCGGTGTTCCACGCGAATTCCCGCTGGGAAGCCCACCCTGCGCCACCTCGAGTAGTGCCCGTGCAGTGTCTCTGAATATCACAGTAACTAACACGTTGGGACCCGGATTCATCAGGATCTATGCGGCGGGCACTCCGGCACCGAACACGTCCACGCTCAACTACGTCGCCGGGCAAACCGTTGCCAATGCCGCCATCGTTCAGCTGGGCACTGGAATCCTAGGAAACGTCACAGTTGTAGCCGCTGTCTCCGGCACCGACCTGATCATCGACATGAACGGGTACTTCGGGTCGAGCACTGGCGCTAGTGGTGCAGGAGACAGCAATGTGTTTCTAGGCGACTTCGCAGGAAATTCTTCGATCAGCGGGACCAGCAACACCGGCATCGGCTACTCAGCGCTCCGAACCATTGCCGATGGTAACTACAACGCGGCCATCGGTTTCTCCTCGCTTTACTTCAATACCTCTGGCGGCGGCAACACCGCTAGCGGAGCGTGGGCCCTCTACGTCAACACCACCGGCAGCGGCAATACCGCCAGCGGATATTTCGCGCTCATAGCCAACCGCACCGGCAACAACAACACGGCAATTGGCGACCAAGCACTTCTTGGCAACAATACGGGTAGCAACAACACCGCCAGCGGCGTCAATGCCCTCCTCAGCAATATTGCTGGCAGCAATAACATCGGTATCGGTTTTAACGCAGGTGCCAACGTAACGGCGGGGGACAACAACATCTATATTGGTAACGGAGGCCCCACGAGCGAGTCGGGTGCCATCCGAATCGGCGATAGCAGCCTCCACACTCAGGCGTTCGTAGCCGGGATTCGCGATGTGACAACAGCCAATGCAGATGCCGTTCCCGTTGTGATCGATTCCGCTGGGCAGCTCGGGACCATCTCCTCCTCGGCGCGGTTCAAGGAAGAGGTCGAAGACATGGCCGAGGCGAGCAGCAGGTTGTTGAAGCTGCGGCCCGTGACCTTTCGCTACAAGGGGCAGGCAGGGCGCCGCAAGCAATTCGGGTTGATCGCGGAGGAGGTCGAAGAGGTGCTTCCCGAGCTAGTCGTCAGCGATTCCGCGGGCGAGGCTGAGACGGTTCTGTACCACGAGATGCCTGCGATGCTCTTGAATGAGCTGCAGAAGCAGCAGAAGACGATCGAACACCAGGCGAGCGAGATCGAGCAGCTCAAGGCGGAGGTGGCGGCTCTGCGGAGGGCTGTCTCCCACTGAGTTCTCCATCAAACGGAACTGCCTACCACGTACGTAAACACCTTGGTGTCATCTCACCTGATCAGCAAGGCGAGGTTGAGCGCTGCCATCAGCATTCTGGTGCTGGGATGTGAGCACACCTCGGGCCCAACAAAACCGCCGAGCTCCACTCCAACCCCGGTCTCGTGCGTGAGTCTCGCTGGAGGGTATGACCTGCGCGTTTCTATCGAGAAGTGCCAGATCGTGCCGAGTCTTGGCGGAACAGGGGTCACTCAAAACGGCTGCTCTTTGGCCTTCGTTCTGTACCTGGATAGCGGCTTGGTCGCGGGGCAGATTCATGGGGACACGATTGCCTTCACCTGGTCTAATTCCGGCTGTCAACCGGATCTCACTGGCACCGGGACCTTTGTCCCCGCCGGCTCGGACAAGCCTGGTCGGTACGTAATCAGCGGCAGCGTTTCAGGATCGCCAACAGGGGAATCTCCTCTTGGCCCGTGCTGTACCCGAATCGTTTTCACTCTAGTGCCTTCCTGACGAAGGCTAGTCAATGCCGGCAAGCACGCACGTTGAGCGATGACACGCGCGCCTAGCCCGCGGCCTGACGCTCCACAGTCGCACAACGTACAACAAACGAGGCCGCTGACAGAATGACGACTCGGTGTTGGTTGCATGTTTCCGGAACGCTACTGTTGGCGAGCACGGTCGGCCTTGGCGCCGACTTGCCCAAGCGAACAGGCACGGTTCAGGTTTGCACGAACCCGACTGGTATCGCCATCAATTCCCTTACGGATCAGATCTTTGTCGCTTGCTCGGGCGGGTCTGTGACGATCATCGATGGAGGGACGAAGGAGACCACTACCCTTCCCGTTGGGAGAAGCAGCGATCCAGGCTCATTCTCGATCGCGGTTGATTCCACGCGAAATCGCGCGTTCGTCGTCAACCGTTACGACGGAAGCGTTACCGTTTTAGACCGGACGACCGGAGAAAGTCGGGAAGTGGTCCTCGGGTTCAGTCCGGGCGCACAGGTCGTCGTCAACACGGTCAGCAACAAGATCTACATCGCGCGTGACTTCATCTCACCACATGGGGGGCAAGGGTTCAGATCGATCTTCGTCATTGACGGATCCACCATGACATCGCACGAGATCCCGGTCGGGACAGTGCCTTTTGGCATTGCTGTCGACGAAACAAGAGATCGCATCTATGTGGCCAATGCAGGAGATCTGCTAACCGCCAGCAACACACTAACGATTATCGACGGCGCCACGGAAAGCACTAGGGACCTCGTCGTTGGCAACGGCCCCACCAGCGTGGCGATTGATCCCGTGAGGGACTTGGTGGCAGTCGCCAACTTCGGCGGCTACGGACCGGCCTCGATTTCGCTGGTCGACGCCTCGACCCTATCGGTAACCTCGATTCCGATTCCGACGGAGGGCGATCACCCCCACCAGGTTGTCGTTAACTCGGCGACCGGCAAGATCTACGTCGCGAGCGATGTTCTGTCGGTCCTGGAGGTCGACGAGGGAACCCTTGCTGTCAAGGCCATACCGGTGAGCAACCCCGTTTGGCGACTCGCCGTTAACTCGTCGACGAACACCGTCTACGCGATACACCAGACCGAGGAGGCGGGTTTTGGCCAGACCGCCGTCGGTCACACGGTCAGCGTGATCGATGGTGCAACGCATGAAACAGTTAAGGTCCAGGTAGGCGTGTTCCCGCAAGATATCCAGGTCAATCAGGTGACCGATACGACTTGGGTTGCCAACACGGACGCCAGCACGGTCAGCGTGCTGTACGGAGAATCGGCGATGTGCTTCCCCTGCACAAGGGTTGTGCCGTTCCGGCCGGTGACGAGGTGACTCCCGGGTCCGGCGGAAACGAGGCTCTGTGTGCCGCTTCGGTTCCGACGCAAAGAGCTGGCCTTGAAGCCTGTCCGGGTGGGTTTCGAGAGTCCCTGCGCCGATAGGAAACTAGGCCAGTCCTGCATGGAAAGCTAATTGTTGTTCCGAGCCACCCTCGCGATCCGGAGACTTCTGCCGGTGATGTCGCCCAATGCCGGGTCGACTGCATTCCGCGGCATGTGTCTGATCGTGGCGAGTCGCCCTACCTGCCCGGGCCCGGCTTCCTGCGGAGCTCGTCACGAAAGACCCGGAGGATTCTCGCGGTCGCGTCGTTCTCGCCCCGGACCATTGCCTCCAAGCTAGCAACGTCCGCGAGCAGGGACCTTCGCCGGACTTCGACGACGAATCGCTCGCGCGTGATTACCTTCCCCGCATCGGGTTCCGAGTCTCGCCTCACTAACTTCTAGTAAACCACGGGCCGCAATTCCCCCTGTGGCGCCACGAGTGCGCGGAAGGGCCCCAAGGCGTGTGTTGGTCCGCCCCACCCCCGGCGGTATTCCCTTGCACTCCGGAGGTATTTCGGAGGGCAGGGAGGAGGGGAGGCCGCACACGAACCCTCCTCCGGCAGTCGTGCCCTCTCCCGGGCTCGCGCGGCTTCTGCTGCCCAAGCCTACACTCTGGGGGTTTGGGCAGCAGGCGGGCGCCTGCGGAGTCCCTACCCTCGCGCGACGCGGGTCGGACACAGTCGGGGACTGGCCGCGACCAAAGGGACCCGTCGGGGTTCGGTTCTATCGCTTACCGGACGGCGCCCGCCCGCGATTCGTGGAGGGGACCGGGGCTAGCCGTCCACCTCATTACGGAGCGATGCCGGGCTTCGACCGGCGCGACGAATCGGTGTTGAGGCGAGTGCTACCGCTCGTTGTCCGTCGAGTGGCGACTTGAGCTGCGAAGAAATGAGAGGTCCTTCTCGACACGCGCACGTAGAGAGCGACCTTCATTCGCCCTCGCGATCCTTGTTCCGCCCGAGGAAGCGTGCGAAGCGTGCGACTTCCTCCACCTGTTCGGGGTTCAGGTCCTCGAGCAGCCGCGCTAGCTCCACAATCTCGGGTGCCAGATCTGAGAGTCGAGTGTCAGGGCCGAAGCGCTCCTGGGCGGGGAGAGCCGCGAGGTTCGCGATCGAGAGGTCGCCGTTTCGGTCGTGCTGACGACCAACGAGGAATCCGACGCCGACCTCGAGCGCGTCAGCCAACCGCTTGAGCGTCCCCAGGCGAATCTCGCGGACCCGCCCGAGCTCCACGCGCGAGACCGTCGCTTGGGTAGTGCGGGCGCGCTTTGCGAGAGCCTTTTGGGAAAGACCAAGCTTCAACCGTCGGTGACGAACCCGATCAGGGAGCGACTTCAAGGTCGCTACCTTCGGCGGAGTGACGCTAACTGGCTTCTTCATCAGACCATTAGAGTAGTACACGCATAAGTCGATTGCAATGTGCTTTTCGTGTTGCCTTCCGTTAACACACTTTCGTATACTTCAACACGGAAGCTATGTTCATGGTCGAGAAGCGAAGTGATGCCGACGCGATCAAGCGTGAACAGTCATCGAGCCGAAAGCGCCCCCGTGTCCGACGTCTGCGCGGCGGCCTTCGGTACGCGGAGCCGGCGAGCAGCGGTGCCGGAGCCATGGGTGCTGACGATCTCGAGCAGGTCGCCCGCGACTGCGGCTTCCCGGACGCGGCAGCGCACGAGCGGTGGCGCCAGGAGAACGGTGTCGTCGGACGCGCGATACGCCGGCGATGAGCGGCACGGACGTCCTGCCATGAACCATCTTCTCGAGGCCGCCTTGCGGTACGCCAAGCGAGGCTGGAAGGTGCTCCCAGTCTACGAGCCCGCCGGCAGCGGCTGCTCGTGCCCGGCTGGTGACGCCTGCGGGAGTCCGGGGAAGCACCCGCGATGCGAGCACGGGGTCCTGGACGCCACGACCGACGAGCGCCAGATCGAGGACTGGTGGACCCGGTGGCCGTCGGCCAACATCGCCGTGGCCACTGGCATGCAGTCGAAAATTTTCGCTGTTGACCAAGACGGGGGCGCGGCGAGCGTGCGGTTCTATGACTTGAAGAACGACTTGGGCGGATTTCCCAAGACGCTGATGTCCAGCACCGGGCGCCCGCTCGGCCGGCACTACATCTTCCAGTACCCTGCCGACGGCGTCGGGGTGCCGAGCAGTACAGGCCGGATCGCCAAAGGCATCGACGTGCGGGGCAACGACGCCTACTTCGTGGCGCCGCCGAGCTTGCACTGCTCAGGCAACCACTACGAGTGGGCAAACGACGGGGTCGATCCGGCTTCTGCGCCTGGCTGGCTTCTGAGGCGGGCGAGGGGAGCAGAAAGGCTTCGCTCGAGCCGTCCGGCGGCGCCGCCGACCCCGATTCCAGAGGGCCAGCGAAATCTGACACTGACCCGGATGGCCGGAGCCATGCGTCGGGTCGGATTCTCGGTCGAGTCGATGGAGGCGGCGCTCTCCACGGAGAACACAGGCCGCTGCGAGCCGCCCCTGCCGACGTCGGAGGTGATCTCAATCGCACGCAGCGTGGGCCGATACCGGCCCTCCGACCCGGTGGCGCCGGTGGCCTCCGGCGGCCTCGAGTTGCTGTTCCGCACGGCCCGGGAGATTGCGGAGACGACGCCCGAGGAGGTCCCGTGGATCGCGAGGCCGTGGATTGTGGAAGGGTGCTTGACCGAGGTGGACGGCAAGATCAAGGCGGCCGGTAAGACGACCTGGGTCTCGTTCCTTTGCCGCGCGGTACTTGACGGCCTGCCCTTCATGGACGAGCCGACGGTCAAGACTCCCGTCGTCTTCTTGACTGAGCAGTCGGACGTAAGCTTTAAAGAGACGCTCCGCCGGGCTGATCTCCTGCGGCGGGACGACTTCCTGGTCCTGTCCCTGCCGTACACGCACAGGGCGAGCTACGCGAGGGTCATCGATGCGACGATCAAGCGAGCGAAGACGATCGGGGCAAAGCTCATCGCGGTCGACACGCTCGCGCGATGGGCCAGACTCCCGGGCGACGCGGAGAACAGCGCCGGCGACACTGCGGCCGCTGTGGAGCCGTTGCGACAGGCAGCGGCCGAGCACGACCTGGCCGTCGTCTTCGTCCGGCACGAGCGGAAGGCTGGCGGGGCGGTTGGGGACGCTGCGCGAGGCAGCTCGGCGATCGGCGGGGAGGTCGACGTGATCGTCTCGATCCGTCGGCCCGAGGGAGGACACCGCTCGACCGTCCGACAGATCAAGGCGCTCAGCCGTTTCGACGAGACGCCGGACGAGCTCCTCATCGAACTTACCCCGAATGGCTATCAGGTCCTCGGAACCTCTGTGGCGGTCGAGCACGATGAGGCAGTCCAGCAACTTCTGGACATGCTGCCGACCGACGAGAGGCAGGCCAAGACGATGGAGGCTCTCGTGACAGAGACTGGGAAGAAGCGCTCGACCCTCCAGCGCGCCATCAGCAAGTTGGAGGAGGGCGATGCCATCGCCTCGAAACGCGCCCCTGGAGCCAAGTCGCCCATCCTTTACTGGCGCCCCGAGAACACCGAGAGCGAGAGCGGTTCCGAGAGCCAGGAGGTGGATAGGTCGGAAGGCGACGGTGACGACCCGGACGAGTAGCGCGTCCGTTGCCCACCCCCAGGCGTGGGGCTTGGGCAGCAGCAGGACCACAAGTGGAGTCGGGAAGACTCGGAGCCAGCACGGTGGGCATGGCTCGCGGGTTGCAGGCCCGAGAGACCCCCGGGAACCCCGTCGGGACGCGGGTCCGGGAGGACTGTCCGTGTCCTTGTCCGTGTCGGAGGGCCGGTGAGCGCGACGTCTCCGGCCGTGCGTAGCCGCCGTCTCGGAGTCGTCTTGGGTGAGCTGGAGGCCCTTGCAGAGCAAGTCGCCCGAGAGGATCTGCCGGAACTGTTCGCGGGTCTTGAGCGGGTGCGATGGACTGCAGAACTACGGCTCTCCATTCCGCCAGCCGGCGCCATTGACGAGAGCCCGCGGCCACTGATGACGGCCAAGCAGTTGGCCGACCTGCTGGTCGTCTCGACGGCTGAGGTCTATCGGCTGGCGAAGGGTGAGCTCCGGTCAGCTGCGGTCGAGGTGGGGGCGGGGGCCCTTCGATTCGACCCCCGCCGGATCGAGCAGTTCCTAGAAGCACGGCGCCGCGGATGAGCCGACTGAATTGTGCCGGTAGTCGCGCGCGTGCTTTTTTTGTGGGCGTGGGGGCAACCCGGCGAGTCGCGGCCCCGACCCGAGGAGTGAGATGAACGGGGGGCGCCTGTTCAAGCGCGGGCGCTGGTTCTACGCGGCGTACTACGGCCCCCTGCCGAACGGGGACTGGGGCGAGATCCGAGAAGCCGTACGTCCGCGGACCGACGACGAGAACAAGGCGCGCGAATTCCTCCAGAGGCGGCGGCGGGCGGCGGAGAACCACCGCGACGGAATCGATCGCTTCCGCGGGCCGAATCAGGAGCGCGTCACCGTCAACCAGCTGCTCGACGCTGCGGAGGCCGACTACCGCCAGCGACAGATAAAGTCCCTGCGTCAGACGCTGGGCCACCTGAAGCCGGTGCGGGAGCACTTCGGACACACACGCGCTCTGAACGTGACGCCGGACAGGGTGCGGGCCTACATCACGATGCGGCAGAAGGCCGGCCTCTCGAACGCCAAGATCAACCGCGAGACGGAGGTCCTGAGCCGGGCATTTCGCTTGGCCGTGGAGGAGGGGAAGCTCGTTTACGGCCCCAGGGTGCCGTCGCTCCCGGAGAACAACGCAAGGCAGGGGTTCTTCGAGCGAGCCGAGGTCGAAGCCGTCCTCGCGAGGCTCCCCGAGGACCTGCGGGACGTGGCTCTATTCGCCTACCTGACAGGCTGGCGGCGTAGCGAGATCGCGGGGTTGCGGTGGGAGCACGTGGACCGAGCCGGGGGAGAAGTACGCCTCTTGGACTCGAAGAACGGCGAGGGGCGCGTGTTGCCGCTGGACGGAGAGCTTGCCGCCCTGGTCGGCCGCCGCTGGGAGGCGCGGGAGTACGAGGGCTTCCGGGGCGAGCGGTGTATCTCGCCCTACGTCTTCCACCGCCTTGGCGTGCCGCGACTCAATTTCAGCCGGCGGTGGCGCAAGGCGTGCCGCGCCGCGGGTTTGCCTAACAAACTCTTCCATGACTTCCGGCGCACCGCGGTCCGCGACCTCGTTCGTGGGGGCGTGCACCAGTCCGTCGCAATGGCCATCACGGGGCATAAGACGCCGAGCGTCTTCGGTCGCTACAACATTACCTCCAGGGATGACAAGCTAGACGCGCTGCGGCGGAGGCAGGAGTACCTCCAGCAACAGGATCGACGACCGAAGCTCGTAGCGCTGAGGCCGAATGGCCCGGACCGAGAGCGCGGGGGTTAGAGCCCTACTCGGCTGAGCGTCGTATGGTCCAGCGGGCCGCCCCGAGCAGGTGATCCGGGACCTCAGGATGGCGGGCCGTCACACCTTTCGCCACTCGCCTGTTCGCCGAGGGGTACGATATTGGGACAAATCAGGAGTTGCTCGGGCACCGGGACGTCAAGACGACGATGATCTACACCCACGTTCTCAATCGTGGAGGCCGCGGCGTTCGCAGCCCCGCCGACTTGCTTTGGGCAAAGGGCGGCGTTGCGGCTCCGCCCGATCTTCTCCGACTGACCTCGCAGTCTAACTATCCCAACTCCCCGCTGCCCCCGGGAACGCCAACTCATGCCCCCTGAGGCAGATCACGCGGACTGGCTCGATACGGACCTGGATGAATAGCGGACTGGATGCGCAGGCCTCGGAGAACGGCGTAGGCTGTCTAAGTAATGTTAGGCAGCCCGAAGGAGGCGAGTCGGTGACGTCAGCTCTGGTCGGCCGGTGGCGTCTCGTCCGCACGGAGGGTCCAGCGAATTTCCAGAGCGTGACAATGGACTTCCGTCCAGACGGGAGTCTCGAGTACTCGATCGAGTTGCCTGATCGTCGTCAGATCATGAATCTGACCTACTCCGTGTCAGGAGACGTCATTACTAGCAATCAGCCCTCGGCGCCCGGTGAGGAGCGAACGCGATTCGGCCTCGGGGCAGATGGAAGACTCGAGCTCGATCACGACGGTACCCGATCTTGGTACGAGCGGGTGAAGTAGCGTGCTGCCTAACGCGCGCATGCAGCGGACTCGCTGGCGCTCGCCGCTGATGCGCAGACCGTTAGGCGTCGGAAGTTGAGCTATGCCCAAATTCCTTCCGGCCGCTCTAATTGCCGGGGCTTTGGCGATCGCGTGTGTCGATGAGTCCAATTTCTACACGCTAGACGGACCAACAGAGGTCCGGTACTTCATCGTGTTCGATGCGAACGCTCAGCCTGTCTGGAAACTGAGCGCTGAAGGCGCGGTGAAGATCGACAGGATACGGTACGGTCAGGTGCCGACCGGCTTCATTCAGGAGCAACCGGCTCTGGGGAAGCCTCCACGCGCTCTTCAGGCTGGCGAAAAGCTCGCCGTCGTCATAATCACCGAAGCGGCTGCGTATCGGCATGAGGGTCAAGCTACTGGTTCGGCGAGCTTCCGTGGTGGCTACGGCGAGACGTCACCACTTCGCGGGGATAAGCTTGAGAGAGCTCTTCGTGGGCAGCCCATCACGGACCCGGCGTGACGTACCATCAGCCGACGCCTAACATGCGCGTGCAGCGGACTCGCACCCCTCGCATTCGCTCGGGCCGCTCGCTACGCTCGCTCTGCTCGCCGCTGACGCGCAGCCCGTTAGGCAGCGGCAAGCGAGCTCGTGCCGCAGGAGTCGGCGAGGTGTCTCGAACGCCACGGCGCACCGGCTTGTGGGAGGTGACATGAAATCCGGCGCATTTCCAGGGATTCTAGTTTTCGCCGTCGCTGCCCTTATCCAGCCGAATCTGTCTCTCGCCACAGATGGCGAGCTGCAGTCTTCCGCACCGCTGGTGCCGTCACCCGCTGTGAGTCTAAAGGTGCCCGGGCCCGAGGCGCAGCACCTCATGCTCGGCACGTGGGCGATCCACGTGAAGTACGAACCGAGCGCCGAGATGCCCAACGGAGGCGTTGGGCAAGGTCGGGAGGTGTGGAGGGCAGGTCCAGGCGGAGGTTCCGTAATCGAAGAGTACGAAGAAGAGGGTGCGGCGGGAGAGTTTCACGGCCTGGGAGTCGCGTGGTGGGACGAAAAGGCGCAGGGCCAGCGCTTCATCTGGTGCGCCAGCCATGACCCGGGCGGCTGCCAGCTTTCCAAGAACGTTGCGAAATGGGAAGGCAACAGCCTCATCTATACCGAGGAGACTGAGGAGAAGGGGAAGAGACTTGTCCGCCAGGAGGTCTTCACCAACATCACTCCCACGTCTTTTACCCAGATCCTGAAGGCTGGTCCAACCGCATCCGAGCTTAAAACAACAGTAACGATTCAGGCCACCAGGCTGAAACGGTGATTCTCGGAGCGCTGCCTAACACGCGCGTGCAGCGGACTCGTTCGTCGCCTTCGGCTCCTCACTCGCCGCTGACGCGCAGCCCGTTAAGCGCCAGGATTTAGGGCACGTCGGTGTTTGAGAGACAGCAAGAGCTCGAGAGAGCGCAGGGTTACCGAGGCCCGGCAATTCGCTTCTTCGGCCCGCTTGATAACGCGACAGAGGCGGGTCTCGTCCTCCGCGACATGAGTGTCGCTATTCTGCTCGTTGCGTTGCTTGTCATCGTGGCAAATCGGCGCGCCGGATGGGTGGCAGCAGCGGCGGCTGCAGCCTTGGCAATCCCCGCTGCCCTTCTCTGGCTAACTCGCTTGCGGGTTGTCGCCGTGTTCCTGCTGATCGCGACCGCCGCAATGGCCACCTGGGTTCTGGTCGGCAGCCGAACCTACGGCCTTTGGCAACTTCTTATGTGGGTCGGAATACTTCTCATCGCGCAGCGGGCGTCGAGAGCGACCTTCAAACGCCACGAATTGTTGAAGACACGAACAACTGATACTGCGAATGGGAGTGGCGCCTAACATGCCGTTGCACCGGACTCGCCGCCTCGCTTCGCTTGGTCGCTCGCAGGTGATGCGCCGCCCGTTAGACGGCTGGGAGAGGCCGTGAAGCTCACCGCCGCTATCCGCAAGACCACTGGCGTCTTGGCGGTGGCTTCAGCCTCTTGGCTAGTTCTGACAGCTCTCTTCGAGCTTGACGCACGTCTCCTGGGTGGTCGCATGCTTGGTTGGCTTGATGGCCTACTCTTCAGACTCGTGATGCGCTCAGATCCGCACGATGCCTCGGCTCAAGAGACTTTTGGGTTCCTAGTTCTGTACACGACCATTCTGGCGCTGGTGGTCTTAGTGGTGGCTGCGCCAACCTTTGCCTTCCTGCGCAGGGCACGTCACCATGATCAGGCATCAAAGGCCGTCTAACACGCGCGTGCAGCGGACTCGCTTCCACTCGCCGCTGCGGAGGATGATGACCCAATGCAGTTCTTCCACGTTCTAGCACTTCGCAGCAACAAGACAAAGCTGGTGTACAACCGTACGGAAGCACAGGTGCTATCCGACTACGTGATTCCCTACCTTCAGACCGGGACTATCCAGACGAGTTGGGGCAAGAAGGTCCAGACGGTTCCGGTCGCGGATCTTGAGATCTACCGCACGCTGGAGCGATACGACAAGAAGCGTGGGATACCGTTTGAACGGTTCAAGCGCAAGAAAACGGAATCTTTTCCCGACTTTCGAGGCCAAAGCCAAGCGTGGTTTGTCTCAGACGAAGACCAGAGTCTTCGTGATCATGCCGATCCAGGGTGAGGAGGAGGGGACGCAGGAGGAGCAGCGGGTCTACGCGGAATACGAAGCCAGGTTCGAAGTCATCAACACGGTTCTCAATCAACTCGATTGCTTCGGCATCCGAATCGACAAGGAATACCCTCTCGATGAATTAGTACGGCGGATCAAGGACGAGATAGAGCGGGCGCAATTCCTGGTGGCGGATCTCACCGACGAGCGACCCTCTTGCTATTTTGAAGCGGGGTATGCCGAGGGAGCGGGTAAACCGGTAATCTACGTGGCGAGCGAGAATAGCGTACTGGATCCGAAGCTTCGTACACAGATTCACTTCGACATCCACAAGAATGTTCAATTCGTTCGGAACCGGAAGCAGCTCGGTTCCAAGGTCCGGGCTGTCTTTGAGAAGAACCGCGGTGTTCTATTGGGTAGCGAGCAGAGATCCGAGGAGAAGCTTGTGCCCTGATGCAGCGGAATTGCCACGTGTCGCCCTAACCTGTGGCCGCACCGGACTCGCCGCCGTCGGGTTTGCTCGGCGGAGAGGGTCGCTCTAACCTGGACACGTCCGTCGAGTAGTGGGAGAGGAAGCCGGCTATGAGGATGCCAGACCCAACCAGTCCGATAAGTCTGCTTGTCACGATGACCACATTACCCGGCATGCCGAGGCGCGAAACATTAATCAACCATTGACCCACGATTCCCAACGAGCAGGTCAGAGACATCAGCACAATGTTGGGAAGGCTTCCTCCCCCGAACGCAGCGGCTAGCTCCTTTTCGTCCGCTAGGGCGCGCAACCAAAGCGCCGCCTCAAAGCCCAAGTAGAGCAGAAGAATCGCGATGAGCCCGAAAAAGTAGAAGATCGCGCTTGTACGAAGGACGACGCGATAGTTGATTGGTTTTTCGAGGAATCTGACGACCTTGGCTGGTGCCCGGAGGACTGTTGCGCTCGCTGCTAGCACATTCCCTCTTGCTTCTACCCTCTCCGATTCCGCCTTCCATCTCTGATAGGCGTCCGCCGCCCGGCCCTTCAATCCGACCACCCAATCAGCAGGAGACATCGCCACTACCCAGGCCCGCTTGATCAGTAGCGCCGCCGGAATTAACCCGACCAGGGCCGCAATTCCTGCGAAAAGCCGAGAGGGCAGCGGCCAGAAAACGACCACGGCGAGCAAAAGCGCGAGACCAGCAACGTGCCAGAGCCGAAGACTCGTTGAAAGCTTGGTGCTTCGATTGGTCTGTCCAGCGGCTGCTTTGCGTCGCTGGGAACGTGCTCCCGCGAGATGAAACGGGAGCCAGATCCAGAAGAATGCCACGTAGAAGAGGAACCCAATGAATTGGGTTAGCTGAAGCTCGCAGATTAAGAGCAGCCAGACGATTGCGACACCAGCGCTACGCGGTAGGCCCGAGTAAACCCATTGAGGTGGTCGATATGGGTTGCCAGATGCGACGCCCCAGAAGACAGCGGCCACGAAATAGAGCACGGCGACGTAAACGGCTCCCGCGGTGTTCCGCCAAGCCCATTTCCTGAAAATCCACCAGCCCAGAAGCAGTCGAGGGGCCCCACCCGTAATCTGGAAGGAACGAGCGCTGCTAGATGTCGGAGGCACCGGCTCGGTCGTCGGCGTGTTCGGCGCAGGTGGCGGAGGAGTGGGTTGAGTCGGTGTGCCGCTCAAGGAATGTCTGAAGCCTAGCACCTCCGCTAATCGTCGCGAAGGGACCTTGTTCGGGGAGCCGCGCCCGCTATCGACGGCGAACAGACACTGACAAAGACACGGCCAACGGAGGCATCACCCCTTCAGCCGCCTTGAGTTAGCTGCGAAGCCTTCGGGTTCGAGTCCCGTCGGCCCCGCCATATCCACGTGAACCCTCGACAAGGGTCGATGTGGTTCCGAGCCTTTCTCCGCCGTGCTTTGCGCCATTCCTGACATCGCGTCGCCTGTCGGCTGGATGAACGTCAGCGGACGTGGCTTCACGGACAGAACACGGACAATGACACGGCCAAGCATGTGGTTCTGAGACCCCGGGCTCCAGCGGACGGAGGGCAGCCTGGAATCGAACCTCTCGGCAGGGAGCATGTCACGCGGGCTGCGGGCCATTGGACGCGGACTATCACTTCTTCACTGGACGCGCCGCGGACCGGGACTGAGAATGCAGCGCGTCAAGTATCGGCTGATTCCGGCGTCTGGTAGACCCAAAGGAGGACCGATCGGGACGGCGAGTACTTCGCCCATATAGCTACAATTCGGGGTCCGACGGCGATGGACACGAAACTTCGTCAGCGCGTCCGCTACCTGCGCACGGAAGATGGTGTGCAGCTCGCCTGGGCCGAAATCGGCGCGGGCCCGGTCCTGGTCAAGGCGGCGAACTGGCTGAGCCATCTCGAGTACGAACTGGAGAGCCCGGTCTGGGGGCACTGGATCCGCTTCTTTGGCGACCACTTCCGATTCCTGCGCTGGGACGAACGCGGCTGCGGGCTGACGGACCGAGACGTCGACGAGCTATCGTTCGACCGCTGGTTTGGAGATCTCGAGGACGTGGTGGCCGCCTCGGGAGTCGAGGAGCCGTTGGCGCTGCTGGGGATCTCGTCCGGCGCAGCGATCTGCGTCGCCTACGCCGCGCGCCATCCGGAGCGGGTCTCGCGCATGGTTCTCTACGGTGGCTACGCCCGCGGCTGGGCGCAGCGCGGCGATTCGGTGGGCGAGCGCCAGTACCGCGCGATGCTGGAGCTGATGAGGGTCGGCTGGGGAAAAGAGAATCCGGTGTTCCGCCAGGTCTTCACGTCGCGCTTCATTCCCGGAGCCAGCGAAGCGCAAATCGGCTGGTACAACGAGCTGTGCCGCCGGACCAGCAGCGGCGAAATGGCGGCGAGGCTCCTCGAGGCTCGCTCGAAGGTCGACGTTTCCAGCTTGCTCGGCGCGATCGCGGCGCCGACGCTCGTCATCCACTCCCGCGATGACGAGGTCTGTCCCATCTCGGAAGCACGCCAACTGGCCGCCGGAATCCCAGGAGCACAGTTCGTCGAGTTGGACTCCCGCAACCACATCCTTCTCGAGGACGAGCCGGCGTGGGAGCGCTTTCGGGAAGTCGTCCTCGATTTCGCGGGCCTCCCGGCCCCGCGCGAAGAGGACTCCGCCTTCGCCCGCCTCACGGCTCGCGAGCGCGAAGTCCTGGTGCTGATCACCGAGGGGCTCGCCAACGCCGACATCGGCGAGCGCCTCACGATCAGCGAGAAGACCGTCCGCAACCACATCTCGAACCTCTTCGACAAGCTCGGCGTGTGGACCCGGGCGCAGGCGATCGTCTTCGCGCGAGACCGGGGGTTCCGGCCCTAGCGGGCGACGCAAAAGCTGCGGGCGCGCTGGCGGCCGGCAGGCCTCGCAGCCAGCCGCCAGGACGACAGCCGCAAGGCTGACGCGCCCGTCAGCTTCATGCGCCCTTCAGTTCGACAGCGCCCGGGCCACGGCCTCGAGCTTCGCCGGCCCTCTGCGGGTCAGCTCGCTCACGATCCGGACGAAATTCGGATGCTCCAGTCCGGAGACGAGAAACGTCCAGCGGTAGGCGCGATGGGTATTGCGCTTGATCTCCGCTTTTTCTTGCTCCGAAAGCGTACGTCCGATGGCAGTCTCGAGGCTCTCGAGATCCAGGTCGGCCTGCTGCGACAGCAGTCCGTCGACCGCGCCGCCGAGCTCGAGCAGCTCGTCGACGGCCGCCTCGCGATCCTCCTCGCCGATCTCCCGGGTGATCTCGTCGATCAGGAGCGAATCGATCTTCGCGTGCTGCGCCTCGTCCATCCAGTGATACTTGACCAGGTCACGAAACAGTCCGTCGAGCTCGCCCCGATCGCGCACGTGCTCGACGTAATGCAACTGCGTGAACCACTCGATCATGCTGGTCAGCAGGTAGCTGCAGAGCCGCGACTTGCTGAGCACCACGCGGGCGACCTCCTCACGGCCGGGGATCAGGCCACACTTGACTCCGAAGCCTTTCTCGAACAGCGCCGTCGAGCGTCGAAACAGTTCCTGGTGCTTCGACTCGTCCTCGGCAAAGCGCAGCAGCGTACGCAACCGGGTCTCGTCGCCATAAATGTCCTTCTGGGCGGCTTCCAGGGCCTGCGGAATGATGTACTCCTCCACGTAGGCGAAGATGTGGCAATACGCGTTGCCCATGATCTGATTCAGCTTGAGCTTGTCGCGGTCGTTGAGGCAGCGAATCTCGTCCACTCCCGAGAGTCGATTGGGAAGAAACCGCTTGGAGTAGTCGAAGTCTCTGCCTTCGAGAACCTGGCGCTCCGTCCAGGCGACCTTGAGCGAGTTCTGCAGGACGTTGGCATACGAGTAGTCGTGTGAAAGCATGTGATCTCTCCTTTCGACCCTACGATGGCGCCGGCAACGCCGCCCAACAATGGGAACTACGTCCCGAATCGGCCGGATTCGGAGTGATCACCTGGGACAATTGCCCCGGATTGGCGCGGAAAGCCGCCGGGGGCGATCGTGCGTACATGTATCGAGTCATCTCGAGCGATAGCGAGGGACGCCGCGCTTGAGAGGGAACGAGGCGGGCCTACTTCCCGCCGGCGACGAGTCTCTGGCACCTCACGTCCTTGCGCAGCGGGTCGAAGGTCGGTCGATCTTGAGCTGGCCGGGTGGGAGGCCCGATGGACCGGACCATCTTTTCGCCAGCCCTGCCCCCCCAGGTCGCGACGAGCGCAACCCGGGGAGCCTCCACTCCTTCGGGGGGGACAGCAAGCACTCGGCGATGGCTCGTCGGGAGCCGGCACGGACAAGGACGCGGCCAACGAGATCCTCGCCTCTTCAGCCGCCTTGGTTTAGGGGCGGAGCCTTCGGCTTCGCGTTCCGTCGGCCCCGCCAAACCACGTCAACCCTCGAGAAAGGCTGACCTGCCTCCGAGCTTTTCTCCGCCGAGCTTTGCACCTGAGGACCCTTTCCTCGACCTATCGGGAACCCTTCGACTTGGTAATCGCGTGCGATAACTCGGTTCCGCATCTGCTTTCCGATGGAGGAAATCCGCGTGGTTTTTGGGGAGATGTACCGTTGCCCTACTCCGAGCGGCGGAGTTCTGATGTCGGTTCGCGACTCCTATCCTGCGGAGTGCGTCGGGACGAAGGTCGTACCCTACGGGCCGAGAACCGATGGCAGGCGACGTTTCCTGGTCTTTCAGGTGTGGGAAGTTCACGACTCGATTTACGATCTGTCCATGTATTTTCTCGGGGACGCTGGCGGGTCCGATTGCGCCGTCCATGTGATGAGATCCCAGTATTACGCGATACCCGTTTCGCTCCTCGTCGACCTCATGAATGAGGCGGGGTTTCGAGCCGTTCGGCGGATCGACGACAGATTCTTCCAGCCGCTGGTCGTAGGCTCGAAAGTTGGGTGAGGCCGAACACGCGCGTGCAACGAACTCGCTCATCACCTTCGGCTCTTCGCTCGCCGCCGACGCGCCGCCCGTTAGGCGGACTCGGGCTGGGGGTTGGTTTCGGTGCCTGCTTTGCCCGGCGTAGATTCGCACGTCATGTACTCAAGAGCCACCGGGAGCGAGTCTCTCGAAGACTGGCACGAGCCGTCGCCACCGGCGTCAGGGCGAAACCATGGTAAACGCTGATTCTCGCGTGACGATCCACATGGCGGCGAGCCTCGATGGCTTCATCGCTCGAAAGGATGGGAGCGTCGACTGGCTCGACACCTCAGACGAATTCGTAGGCGGGGACACCATGGACCCAGGATCCGTCGAAGCGTTCCTCAAGACGATCGATTGCTACGTCATGGGATCGCGAACATATGAGACCGCGTTGAGTTTTGAGGCCAAAGGGCTGCGGTGGTCGTACGGCGACAAACCCACCTTCGTCCTCACTCGTCGCGAGCTGCCGCGGACCCGGGATACGGTCGAGTTCTACTCAGGCGATCTCGCGCAGTTCGTGAATGGTCGCCTGCGGCCCGCGTTCCGTACCATCTGGTTTGTTGGAGGCGGTGCAGTCTCCGGGGAATGTCTTCGTCTCGGGCTAGCCGACGAACTTCGCTATTCGATCCTCCCGATCTTGATTGGTGATGGGATCCCATTCTTCGAGAAGCTCGACAGAGACGTCGCCCTGCACCTGGCGGAGGTCAAAGCCTACGAGAGCGGCGTGGTTGAGCTTCGCTACGAGGTGCGAGGAATGGCGGCGGCCTAGGCATTTTCCTGGCTGGGCCTGACGTGGCTCGTAGGCTGTGCGATCCCAAAGGCGGACTCGAGTTAGGGCAATGTGGCACTTCGAGCATCTGCGGCGGCAGAGGCCGCACTGGCGTTCGCCGCTGAAGCGCAGCCCGTTAGGCAGACATGTCGTGACGCGACTGACTCATTGATCGGAGGAATACCGATGAAGGGTCTCAATCAGGTCTTGCTCTTCCTGCATTTTCTCGTTCGCCAACCTTGTGATGAGCGGCATCATCTCAAGAGCTACTGCTCAGGGAGAAGGCAGTGCTTGGTCGGTTCCCCCCGATGATGAGCCGGCGGCGGGAGTCGTGACGGCGAGATTGATAAGGTTGCCAGCGACGTGAAACCAATCATCGATCACATTCAGATAACGGTGCGCGATATGGCTATTGCAGCGCCGTTTTATGACCGGTTGCTTCCGATTCTCGGATTCAGCAAAGAGAGCCGCAGCAGCTCCGTTATCGAAAAGCACGACTTCTTTGTAATCGAATACAGCCACGAGCGGCTCTCCTTTGCTCTCTCCTCGCCTAGAACCGCCCTTCGCCAAGAAGCCGTTCATCGGCGCAGGCCCGGCGCCCTTCGCCACCTCGCTTTCCGGGCCGACTCGCGAGCAGAGGTCGACCGCCTTCATCACGAAATCGAGGCAATCGGCGCCATCATCGTCGCTCCGCCAAGGGAATATCCCGGATACACACCACCCGGCTACTATGCGTTCTTCTTCAAAGACCCCGAAGGAATCAAGTACGAAATCGTAACCCATGCCAAAGCCAACGCGCCCGAAACCGCCGCCTAACATGGCGTTGCGGCGGACTGTCACTCGCGTGCTTGCGCGCCGCAAGCGGTGCACTCGATTCATCGGCCACATCGGCATAGGCGTTCCAGATCTCGCCGCAGCGAGGCGTTGCGACGACGATCTCATGCGCATTCTCGGGCTCCGAGAATGGTTCGAGTCGAGCCCCGAAGGGTCATTCAACTACGGACCGGACGGAGCTTTACACTAGGGATGGTGGGTGACACGAACTCTCCAGCGCCCGTGTCGCAGCGACGCCTCAGGCGCCTGACCGCCGCGATCCTCGCGGCAGGTTTCGCTGGCGCCATCATCATCTACATCAGCGCCAGTCCCCCGCCTCCCAATCCTCTTGGCTACGATCCGCTCGAAACGAAGAAATATGTTCATGACCTGGAGCTCTATGGTGGAAAGGCGAATGTCCTTGCGGAGGAGTTTCGAGAATGGTTCGTGGGGTTGTGGCGTGGGCGGAACCTGGCCTTTACGGTGGCGGTCATGACGGTGCTTATTGTGCTGGTGGTTCGGTTCTTCGCGACGCCGCTGCCCCCCGCGCCCCTGGGCGACGCGCCAGGCGAAGCCGACTCAGCCGGCCCCGACTCGTGACGGCCCTCGTTACCTACCGTGGAGCGGTCTACCCGTCGCAGTGTGACCACATGGGGCACATGAATGTCATGTGGTACGTAGCTAAATTCGATGAGGCGACGTGGCAGCTCTTCGCCGCCATGGGGCTTACGCCAGCACGTCTGCGCAGCGAGAGCATCGGGATGGCGGGTGTCGAGCAGCACATCGAATACAAGCATGAGCTGTACCCCGGTGATGTGGTCACGGTCTCGTCGACTATCCTCGAAGTGAAGGACAAGGCCATTCGCTTCGCTCACGAGATGAAGAACGACGAAACAGGAGCGGTGGCCGCGAGGACGGTTCTCGTTGCGGTCCACCTCGATACCGTGACACGAAGGGCTCGCGCCTTGCCGAGCGACGTCCGAGACCGGGCCCACTCCTTGATCGATGGGCAGCGGTCCTGACGGCAGGCGGCGTCCTAACCCGCCGTCGCAGCGGACTCCCTCCGCTCCGCGTCGCTCGCGGCGGAGCCAGAGCCTGATAGGCGGCCCGAGAGGCACCGATCAAGATTGTCCCGAAAAGGCCGGAGAGAGACGCCGTGTCGAAACTGCGCGTCCGTCGCTTCTCGATCTCAATCGACGGCTACGGCGCTGGTCCGAGCGTCGCCGGCGCCGGTAGTCTGCTCAGATATCGCGCAGATCCATCCCTTCGAGGAACTTTCGGCCATCGCCATCGATGAAGTACCGCCACTGGCCATCTTCCCAATGGTTTGCGGTCGAACGGGAGCTGTCGAGGAACTCCACGCCGTTGAAAACGTCGTCACGGCGGTCTGGGGAACCCACCTCGAGCCCGTCGGCCGCACGGGGCGCAGGGCGTGGCTCGATCCGTGCGGGTTGGTCGAACCGACCCTGAGCGTCATCGTGCTGGTTCCTGAAGAGATCCTATCGCCCGCCAGGGACTCGCGCACCGTGACCAGGCTTTCACGCCGAACTCCCTGGCGTCAGAGTGGCTCGACTGGCGCCCGGGCCGACGAGCGTCATCGCCATCCCTCTCACGGTGAGGGCCCGTCAGTTCTCGAGTAACGCGGCCGTTCCCAATCCGCCGTCCGCGCAGACGCTGACGACGGCCCGGCTCCCGGTCGGCATTTCGGCCAGCTCCTGCGCCGCCTGGCTCAGAATCCGTGCCCCGGTGGCGGCGAAGGGGTGGCCCAGAGCGATGCTCCCGCCGTTCGGGTTGACCCGCTCGCGAGGGAACCGGCCGAAGGTATGGGGAACGCCGGCCTTCTCCCTCACATAGTCGCGATCTTCGAGGCCCGCCAGGTTGCACAAGACCTGCGCGGCGAAAGCCTCGTGGATCTCCCACAAGGCGACATCCTCGTAGGTCAGGGAGTGCCGCGACAGCAGACGCGGAATCGCCACGACCGGGGCCATCAGGAGCCCTTCGTGGAAGATGTCCACGGCCGCCGTCTCGAAATCGACGAGGCGCACGCGAGGCACGGAGGCGGGCAGACGGGCCAACCCCTCCTCGGTTGCGACCCAGACCGCGGCGGCGCCGTCGGTCAGTGGCGAGCTGTTCCCGGCCGTGATCGTCCCGTGAACGCGATCGAAAGCCGGCTTCAGGGCCGCGAGCTTCTCGAGCGAGGCGCCGGGCCGCGGGAATCCGTCCAGGCTCATGCCATCGACGGGAACGAGATCGTGCACCCGCCTGTTCTGCTGCGCGGCGACCGCCTTGCGGTGGCTTTCGAGCGCTAACTCGTCCTGCTCGCGGCGGCCGATCTTCCAGGCCTTCGCCATCTCCTCGCAGTGCTCGCCCATGCTCTTGCCGGTCGCACGGTTCTTCACCTCGGGCACGTCGAGGCTCACATCCCGAAGCGGGAGGGTTCGCAGGACCTCCAACCGCCGCGCCACGGTTCGCGCCCGGATCACCCTACGGAGCCAGACCGAGAAATCCGGGTTGAGCCCAACCTGCACGCGACTCATACTTTCGGATCCGCCGGCAATGGCCAGGGCCAGGCTCCGGCCTCGCAACATGCCGGCAGCCTCGAAGGCGGCCATCATGCTGGTGCAGCACTGCAGGATCGTCGTGAATGTCGGCACGTGTGGATCGAGGCCCGCCTCGAGCCAAATCTCACGGGCGAGGTTGCTATAGGAGAGGTTGAGGGCGACCGACCCCCAGACGGCGAGGTCCACAGGACCGGAAGCTCGGCGCTCCATCTCCTGCACGACCGGGACGGCTAGGCTCAGCGCATCGCGGCCGGCGAGCGGCCCATCGACCGGAGCAAACGGGGTTCGGAGCCCCGCCGCGAGCCAGACGGGGGGTCTGTCGGCGTTCACGGAGCGATCCCGCTGGCCGCCGCCGCGTTTCTACGTGATCCGTCGCTCGGGCAGCAGGACTCAGCGATCGGGCCCCTCGCCATGACTCGAAGAATATCCCTGTGTCGGGCAGGGGATCGGCGACGTGGGAACATGCGGATGCGTCGATTTCGATATTGCATCTGAAACTTTGGTGCCCCGATAATCTTCTGCCGTGCCGATCCTTCTTCCGGGGGCGACCGCTCGAGAGGCCGCCGCCGAGGAGGCTCCGCTCCCGGGGGCCGCCGGGTTCGCGATCGACATCTTCTTGATCGCCGCTCTGGCCGCGCTGGTGGGCGGTGTCGTGCTCCTGGCCCAGCGTTGGAGCGCGCCCATGCGCGCCGCGACGCCGATCGATCTCGATCCGCTGGCCCTTCCCGGCTACACGTTGCTCTCGCTGTCGCGCGGTTTTGCCGCGTACCTTCTCTCCCTGCTCTTCACGCTGGTCTACGGGACTGTCGCCGCCCACTCGCGCCGGGCGGAAAAGGTGATGATCCCCTTGCTCGACATCGGTCAGGGGATTCCGGTGCTGGGCTTTCTGCCGGGGTTGGTCCTGGGAATGGTCGCTTTGTTTCCTCGCTCCAACATCGGGTTGGAGCTCGCCTGCATCCTGATGATGTTCACGGGCCAGGTCTGGAACATGGTGTTCTCCTTCTACGGATCGCTTCGCGCGATTCCGGATGAGCTGCGGGAGGTTTCGCGGATCCATCGCTTCGGGTGGTTTCGGACGTTCGGCACCGTGGAGGTCTCCTCTGCGATGATCGGCCTGGTGTGGAATTCGATGATGTCGATGGCCGGCGGCTGGTTCTTCCTGACGGTGAACGAGGCGTTCACTCTCGGGACTCACGATTTCCGGCTTCCCGGGATCGGCTCCTACATGGCGGTCGCGATCGAGAAGGGCGACGGGAGGGCGATGCTCTGGGCCATCGTGGCGATGTCGGTCATGATCGTCGCCGTGGATCAGCTCCTCTGGAAGCCGCTCGTGGCCTGGTCGGAGCGGTTCCGGCTGGAGGACCTGGCCTCGGCCGAGAAGCCGCAGTCCTGGGTTCTCGATCTCGTGCGTCGGTCTGCGTTGCTGCGGCGCCTGCGGCGGCCGCGGCATGCCAAGAGGGGAGTCGAGGGCGGCGCTCTCTCGCGGGCCGCCCGCGAACCGGAGGATCCGGGCGCCGAACGCCGGGCGGCTTCGCTTCGAAAGACGGCGCTCGTGGCGGTCGCAGGGGCGACGGCGGTGGGGGCCGCCTGGGGCTGCTTTCGGCTCGTGCATCTGCTCCTTTCCTTGCCGCCACGAGACTGGGTGATGCTGGCGGCCGCGCTGGGCGCGACGTTTCTCCGGACCGCCGGGGCTCTCGCCTTAGCGACCGTCTGGGCCGTTCCGGCGGGGATCCTGATCGGTCGGTCGCCCAGCTGGTCGCGGCGCCTCCAGCCGGTGGTGCAACTGATCGCCTCCTTCCCCGCCCCGATGATCTTTCCTCTCGTCACTGGGGTCCTGCTCGCTCTGCGCGTGCCTTTTACTGTCGTCGCCTCCGTTCTCATGCTGCTCGGAGCCCAGTGGTACGTGCTCTTCAACGTGCTCGCGGGAGCGAGCGCGGTTCCCCACGACCTGGAGGAGGCCGCCGATACCTATAGTGTCCGGGGCATGCAGCGGTGGCAGAAGCTCTTCCTTCCCGCGGTGTTTCCCTACCTCGTGACCGGGCTGATCACGGCAGCGGGAGGCGCTTGGAACGCCTCGATCGTCGCCGAGACGCTCAACTTCCGAGGAGAGACCCTGGCCACCTTCGGTCTGGGATCGACGATCACCCGCGCGACGCAAGCGGCGAACTTCCCGCTGCTCGCCGCCGGCGTGTTGACCATGTCGTTTGCCCTCATCTTGATCAACCGGGTCGTGTGGCGGCCCCTGTACCGGCTCGCCGAGTCGCGTTACGCGCTGAACCGATGAGCGGATCGAACTGGCCCCGCCCGGCGCCCGAGCCGCCGATCGCGCAAACCGAGGGGGTGACCAAGACCTACCGTGACGACGAGGGCCGAGACCGCGTCGTCCTCCAGAGCATCGACTTCGCCGTTCGCAAAGGCGAAACGGTGGCCGTGCTGGGACCCTCCGGATGCGGCAAGTCGACGCTCCTGCGGATCTTGATCGGCCTCATTCCGCCCACCTCGGGGTCGGTGAAGGCGCACGGAAGGCCGCTTGAAGGAATACACGCGGGCGCCGCCGTGGTCTTTCAGAACTTCGCGCTGTTTCCCTGGCTCACCGTCGAAGAGAACGTGCGTGTGGGGCTAAACGGCGCGCCTCTGGACGAGGAGGACGCCCGTCTCCAGGTGGGTCACGCGATTGAGCAGGTCGGGCTTTCCGGCGTCGAGCGGGCCTTTCCCAAGGAGCTGTCGGGAGGCATGAAGCAGAGAGTCGGCATCGCCCGCGCGCTCGTCGGCGGGCCGGAGCTTCTCTGCATGGACGAGCCCTTCTCGGCCCTCGACGTGCTCACGGCCGAGCTCTTGCGGGCAGAGGTCTACCGGCTCTGGGCGGATCGGGGGAGCACACTCTCCTCGATCCTGATGATCACGCACCTGATCGACGAGGCCGTGTACCTGGGAGACCGGATCGTGATCATGGGCGCGAACCCGGGTTCGATCCGCCAAGAGATCGTCAACACGCTCCCGCATCCCCGAGAGTACCGCCATCCCGAGTTTCTCCGCATGGTCGAGGAGATTCACGACATCGTGACGGGCATTCACCTGCCGGAAGAGAAGCTCGTGACCTCCCCCGGAGGCCGCCCGACGGTCGGTCCGATTCGGCCGGTTCCCAACGCACGCCCGAGCGAAGTGCTGGGTCTGCTCGAGATCCTGAGCGACCATGGCGGGGAGCAGGATCTCTTCGAGCTCGACGCGGTCACGGACTACGACTTCGGCCACACGATCTCGGTGGTCAAAGCGGCGGAGATGCTGAACCTGGCGGAGACGCCGGGGGACATCGTCCGCATGACACCGCTCGGCCGCGAGATGGTCGCGGCGCCGCCGGCGGAGAAGCGGATGCTCTTCCGAAAGCGCCTCTTGACGCTCGGAATATTCGCCGCGCTCGTGCGCTATCTGGCCGAGGAGCCGGACGTGGTTCGTCCCGGCGAGGATGTTCGTTCGTTCTTGGCGGAACGCCTGCCCGGCCACGCCATCCCGGATCTGTTCCGCTCGATCGTGAGCTGGGGAAGGTACGGGCAACTCTTCCACTTCGACGCGACCGCGGACGAGCTCTCTCTCCACACGGGGCAGGATCCAGAGGACTAGAACCGTCGGTCCGAGCTGCGGCGCCGTGCGGAAGCACCTTGGTACTGCCGGCGAGGGCGGCGGCAAGCGCCGGCTGCGCAGCCTCCTGGTCGTCCTGGAAACGGCTGTGTCGTTCGTGTTGCTGATCGCCGCCGGGCTGCTGACCCGCAGCCTCCTGCGCTTGCAGGAGGTGCCCTTGGGCTTCCACCCTGCCAACGTGCTCACCTCGGGGATTTCGCTTCCTCGGGCCCAGTATTCGAAGCCCGAGCAGTGGATCGGGTTCTACGGCCGGCTGGTGGAGAGCCTCAAGTCGCAGCCTGGGGTCGAGGCCGTCGCGGCCGTCCTGCCGTTGCCGCTGACCGGAGGCGGATTGAATTTCGCCTTCACGATCGAGGGCAGGGCCACCGAAAAGGCGGGAAACGATCGGACGGCGAACTACACGGCCTCGACGCCCGAGTACTTTCGTGTGCTCCGGGTGCCGCTGCTCAAGGGTCGGCTATTTTCCGCCATGGACGCGGCGACCGCTCCGAGGGTGTGCCTCGTCTCCTCCGCGTTCGCGAAGCGCTATTTCCCGGAGGAGGATCCGATCGGCAAGAGGCTCGTGTTCGGCTTCAAGGAAAACGTTCCGCACCAGATCGTGGGAGTGGTAGGCGACGTCATGAGGGACGGGATCGGAGCTCCCTGCCAACCGGGGATGTACGTACCCTTCGAGCAGGACCCCTGGTGGGCGGCGTACATCGCCATTCGCACGAAGGGGGGGCCGGAGGAGCTCGCCGCGGCGCTGCGCCGGGAGGTCCGGGCGCTCGACCCCTCGTTGCCCCTGGCGGACATTCAGCCCATGACACAGTTCGTTTACGACTCGGTTGCGCAGCCGCGGTTTCGAACGACGCTGGTCGCCCTGTTCGGGGCGACCGCTTTGCTCCTGGCGATCATCGGAAGCTACGGCGTGATCTCCGACGAGGTGGGCCGGCGGTCGCGCGAGATCGGTCTGCGGCTGGCGCTCGGAGCCGGCCGCGGCGATGTCCTCGGACTCGTCTTGCGCCACGGTCTGGCGCTGACGGGTCTCGGGCTGGCGGCGGGGCTCGCGGGAGCCGCCATCGCCACATGGTACCTGTCGAGCCTCCTGTTTGAGATGAGTCCTCTCGATCCGGCGACCTACGCCGAGGTTGCCGTGTTGCTCCTGGCGGCGAGCCTGATGGCCTGCGGGATTCCGGCCTGGCGCGCGCTGCGCGTGAGCCCCATCCGCATCCTGCGCAACGGCTATGCCGGTTGCCCGAGCAGGGCACGCCTGTCCGAAACTGGTTGCCGGCTTTCAGGCGCGCGGAAAAGTGGCGATCCAGAACACAGCGACCGCAAGCATCACGAAGGCGACCACGAGGACTCCAATCCGCGGTCCCCGGATTTTGAAGCGCTGACCGATGGCGGTCAGCAGAAGGACCGTGGCGAGGACGACGGTCTCGGGCATCTTGCCCTCCGAAGGAATCCTGGCCGGGAGGATATCCGAGGCTAGTCCCGCGGGGCGGGGGAGGGCTTCGGAGACCTCGGCGTCCCGCGTGTTGCTTCACGGCTGGGGTGCCGACGGGACGGACGAGCGCCGCTTCTCCTCCCCTAGTGTGAAGAGGGCCGTGCCGGCCGGCGCCGGCAGCCTCCGAAACGACGTCGCGAGAGCCGACAGGGAGACCCGAGCGCCGCTGCCCTCCGTCCGGTCGATGAGCAAGTGCGTGACGCCCATTCGCCGGAGAACCGTGAGGAGCCGTCTCGGGTCGTCCAGGGCGTCCGTCACCCGGGAGAAGCGATTCGGGCCGAAGTGGTCGCCGAGAAAGCGCCCGTCGGCGAAGTAGGCGGCATTCTCGCGGAAGAGAACGTAGACGGCGTAGTGACTTCCAAATGCCTCGTTCAGGATCTGGAGGGCCGGGTACACGGGAAACGAGCGGGTCAGGTAAGCATCGCGTTGCTGCGCCGTGACGGGGAGCCTTCCCTGGCGCCGCAGCGCGCGGGCCGTCCAGGCCGTCCCTGGCATCACGAGCAATAGGGCGAGGGCAGCCGTGGCGAGCTCGCCGTGAGCGCGCTGCCGGCCCGCACCTTCCCGTCGTCGCAAGAGCGCGTCCGCTCCGGCCGCCGCGCCGGCAGTCCACGCCGGAAGTATCGGGAGCAGGAATCGTCCATCCGGACAAAGGAGATACCAACACGCCCCGTAGCCGAGCCCGAGAATGAGAAGGAACCGAGCCCGAGGATCGCGCAGGGCGTGCCAACAAAGGAAGGGCAGGAGTAACAGCAGCAGGGGTGAGACGATCGCCCGTCCTCCGAGTCCTGCGGCGGGATCAACGAGCGTCCAGATTTCTCGGAGCAGGGCGCGAGGATCCATCAGGCTGCGAGCCCGCGAACCGAGCAGCGAGCCGCCCGAGGCGCCCTGAGGGTTGTTCGCCGCAATGGGATCGAGCCACTCGCTCCAGGCGCTGTCGCCGAACCACCGGGACAGGTAAGGGAAGACGGGGTTGCCCGTCTGGCTCACGATTCGCCAATAGAAGGGCGCGAGGACGAGGAGCGCGATGCCTCCATATTGGGCCGCTCGCCGCAGGCCTCCGTGCGGCCGATCGGCGAAGACGGTGGCCACCGCGAGGGCCGCGACGAAGAAGAGGCCGAGATACTTCGTGCTGGCCGCGAGCCCCGCGAAGGCGGCGCTCGCGCCGAGCCAGCGGGCGTCTCCGCCTTCGCGCCAGGTTTGCCAGGCGTACAGGGCCATCGTGCAGAAGAGCGCCAGACCGACGTCGACCATCGCGACGCCCCCGACAGCGAGCACCACGGGGTTCCCGAGCCACGCGGCGGCCGCCCAAACTCCGGCCCGCGGCGTCGCGAAGCGTCTGCCCCAGGCGATCAGGGCCGCCGAGGTCAGCGCCAGGGCGAGGAAATGGGCAAGCTGCGCGGTGATGTCATCGGAGAGCGCGAGACTTCCCGCGTACAGCATCTCGTAGAGCTGCGGGGACACGGGGAATCGAAGGTCCGGCAGAAAGTGGATGGCGTGGTCACGCGCAAAGGCCTTCGCGATGGGCAGGTGGTAGAGCGTTGCATCGAAGGCGGTGGGGGGGTAGAGCGCGAGGCCCAAGGCGGCGAGTATCGGCATCACGAGCAGGATGGCTCCTAGCCGGGTCGTACGGTCGAAGGAGGAGAGCAGCCGCCCCTCGAAGGCGCGCCTGCCGGCGATTCTTAGGACGAGAGGAGCTGCAATCACCAAGGCGACCGCGGGGCGGGTGAGCGCGTCCGCGAGGCCGAGCAGATTCAGCAAGCTCGCGAGGAGACCGAGGCCGAGCGCGATCGAGATCACGGTCTGCTCGAAGCCGTCTCGAAAGGGCAGCCGGCGAGCGACCAAACGCCCGTAGAAGTAGGCGGCACCGGCCAAGAGGGCGACCGCGGTCAGATGCCGAACGAGGAAGAGGACGCCGTGCATCAAGTGAGCGGATCCTTCGACCGGCGTCGCCCGGTGGTGGCATGGGCCTCGGGCTGATCCCCATCAGGGCGGCGCGCGTCTGGCATCGCGACCGGCGAGGCCGGTCGTGCGATTCTCGCACGGGATCGCCGGCGAGCCCGAGGGTGGTGTCGAGAGTGGGTTCGAAGCGTCAGGACTCGCCCGGTCCCGCCTGTCCGGACAGGCGTCGCATCGGGGTCCCGAGGGCGGGGTCTTGCTAGGCGACTGGTCGGCGCAAGCGTCCCGGGCGGCGCTGCGGCATCCAGTGCTCACAAACTTGCTGCCGTTCGCGCCCGTCGCAGCGAGCGCAGTGCAGCACGTTGTCCGCGAACGCCCGCCAGCCGTGAATCAGGATTCTCGTCGCCGCGTCTTCCAGGTCATAACCGCGGACGAGAAGACTCTTCTGGCAGTGCGCGCACTCGAGCACGAATGGCCGCTTTCCGCGTGGGTGCGTCATGCGTTGCGGGGCATCACCTCCAACTCTAATGCTATCGGGCGGGCGTCTGCCGGCAATGGCTCGTTGGTGGTGCCGCACCGGGAGCCGTCGTATGGTT
>Ga0335082_10000376_pt1 | contig 45618 bp, 44 predicted proteins | sample Lox_Sample_41_FD_206718 | JGI IMG/M metagenome (GOLD analysis project Ga0335082, IMG submission 206718) | Soil microbial communities from Loxahatchee National Wildlife Refuge, Florida, United States - Lox_Sample_4.1 | ecosystem: Environmental > Terrestrial > Soil > Wetlands | place: USA...
GGGCTGCGCCGCGGGCGCCGGAGCGAGATGCGCCGCGACGCGGTCGATGATCTGGCCGGCGCTCTCGGTGCAGTTGAGGAGCACGACGACGCCCCTCCCCGCCGCGTTGATCGCCGCGAGCGCCTCGTGCACCGACCACGAGTGGGCGCCGCGCGTGGTCTCGAGGAGGTCGAGGAGCGAGAGCGGCTCGTGAACGCGAACCAGCGTTTCGGTGCCGGGGTCGATCTCGCCGCGCACGAGCGCGAGATGGGTCTCGCCCTGGAGCTTCTCGAGGTACGCGACCATCCGGAAACGCCCGAACGGCGTCTCGATTTCGCGCTCGATCACGCGCTTGATCAGGCTCTCGTTGCGGCTGCGGAACTCGATCAGGTCGGCGATCGTGCCGAGCTTGAGGCCGTGGGCGTCCGCGAACTCGAGGAGATCGGGCAAGCGCGCCATCGTGCCGTCGTCCTTCATGATCTCGCAGAGGACCGCCGCCGGGTTGAGGCCGGCGAGCTCGGCAAGGTCGCAACACGCCTCGGTGTGGCCGGCGCGCGCGAGCACGCCGCCCGGCTGGGCGATGAGCGGAAAGACGTGGCCCGGCTGCACGATCTCGTCCGCGCGTGCGGTCGGCGACGCGGCGACGCGGATCGTGTGCGCGCGGTCGGCGGCCGAGATGCCGGTGGTGACGCCACGCGCGGCCTCGATCGACACGGTGAAGTTGGTCCCGTGCACCGAGCGGTTCGTGGGCACCATCGGCGCGAGGTTCAGCCGCCGCGCGTGACCCTCGGTGAGCGGCATGCAGATCAGGCCGCGGCCGTGCTTCGCCATGAAGTTGATCTTCTCTGGCGTCACGAACTCGGCGGCGAAGAGGAGGTCGCCCTCGTTCTCGCGGTCCTCGTCGTCGACGAGGATCACCATGTTGCCGGCCTTGACCTCGGCGATGATCTCGGGAATGGGTGAGAGGCTCATGGTGCGGAATTGTAGCCGTTACTTGCCCGACGGCCTGAAGTCGAACGCGTAGGTCCGCTCGTCGGTGCGCGGGGTGTAGACGATGCCCTTCCGCGCCGCCCATATGTTCACCTGGTGATAGAGCGGGATCAGCCCGTGTTCGGCCATCGCGACCGCGATCGCTTCCTGCAGGATCTTCTCGCGCTTCGCGTCGTCGACGGTGGCGAGTCCCTGCGCGAGCAGCTGGTCCATCTTCGCGCTGGAGTACCGCCCGCGGTTCGCGGTGCCGAGCCCCTTGTCACGGTCGTAGGTCGCGAGCAGCGCCTTGAGCGTTGCGGCCGGCTCGCCGGTGTCGGTGCCCCAGCCGACGAGCATCAGGCTGAACTCGAGCCGGTTCGCGCGCGAGAAGTACACCGACGAGGGCATCGTGACGACGGTCGTCGGCACGCCGACGCGCTGGAACATCTGGGCGATCGCCTGGGCGACCTTCTCGTCGTTCACGTAACGGTCGTTCGGCCCGTGCAGCGTGAGGGCGAACCCGTCGGGCCAGCCGGCATCCGCGAGCAGCCTGCGGGCGGCCTCGGGGTCGTACTTGTCGGGCTTCAGCGCGTCGGTGTAGCCGAACATCCCCTTCGGCATCAGCTGGCCGGTCGGGAGCGCCGCACCCTCCATCACGCGCTCGGTGATCGCGTCGCGATAGATGGCCATCGACAGCGCCTGGCGCACCCGCGGGTCCTTGAGCGGGTTGCGATCGAGCGGCTTGCCCGCCTTGTCGGTGGCCATCGGCGTCTTGTCGCGGCTCGAGTCGACGTGCAGGTAGATGAGCCGGTTCGACACCGCGCGGAAGAGCTGGAGCTGCGGGTTCGCCTTGAGCTTGACGAGGTCGGAGGTCGGCACCGCCTCGATCGCCTGCACGTCGCCGGAGAGGAGCGCCGCGACCCGCGCCGGATCGTTTGTGATCAGCCGGAAGGTCACCCGCTCCCACGCCGGCTTCGGCCCCCAGTAGGCGTCGTTTCGCACGAGCTCGATCCGGTCGCCCTTCGCCCAGCGCACGAACTTGTAGGGCCCGGTGCCGATCGCCGCCTTTCCGGTGTTGAAGTCGTCGGTCGTCGCGTTCTGCGCCGCGCGCTTCGACACGATCATCACCGCGCCGACCTCGTTCGGCACCAGCGGATAGGGCGTCGCCGTCTTGAGCCGCAGCGTGTGCTTGTCGACGACGATCTTCTCGGTGATCGCCTTGGTGAAGACGGTGTAGGGGCCAGGGGAATTCTTGATCGTCTCCGGGCGCCCGAGCGAGAACACGACGTCGTCGGCGGTGAACTCCGAGCCGTCGTGGAACTTCACGCCCTCGCGCAGCTTGAACTCCCAGGTGAGCTCGTCGACGGCGCGCCACGACAGCGCGAGGCCCGGCTTCAGGCGCTGGTTCGCGTCCTTGTAGACGAGGAGGTCGAACACGTGCTCGCCGAGGCTCGCGTTCGGCGTGAGGAGGTGGAAATGCGGGTCGATCGAGGTCACGTCGGCTGCAAGGCCGATCGTGATCGACTGGGCCTGCGCCGTCGCGGCGGCGGCGAGGCTTGCAAGGACCGCCAGGAGTTTCCGCATGACGCCTCCCGCGGTCGCTACTCGATGACCCGCCCGAGCCGTACCGCGGTCAGACCCGGCCGGGCGTAGCGGTGCGGCGCCGGCATCACGAGGATGCAATGGTCGTACGGCGTCGTGACCGGCTCGCCGCCGTCGTGCGCGATCACCGTGCCGGCGCGCGCGATCATCTCCATGCCGGTGTAGCGCTGCGCGAACGCAAAGCGCTCGCTCCTGATGATCACCGGGTGCGTCACCTGGATGAATCTCTGCGGCACTGGTGCCGGAACCGGGTGCGCCTCGAAGAACGCAGCCGCCATGATCCCCGACTCGCGCAGGAAGGCGAGCGACGAATCGAGCGCGGTCTGCGCCGCGGTCGCCTCGCCGTGCTGGCCGCATTCCACGAGCAGCGCGTTCTTGGGACTCACCGCATCGCCGAACCCGCCGTAGTCGCGCATGCGGGCGCCGGTCGCGTGGCCCGAGTCGCTGATCACGAACCCCGGCAAACCGAGCCGGCGCGCGAGCTCGCGGCCCTTCGCGTGCGGGCCGGCGATCGTGACCGGCGGCGCGGGCAGGTGCATCGAATGCAGGTCGAAGAGGAGATCGGCCGCCGCGACGACCGGCCGCAGCGCGCGGGCACGGGCGAGCTCGGAGCTCGCGCGCGGGCCGTCTAGCTTGTCGTCGCTCCAGACGCGATTGAAATCCTCGTCGACCCAGCGGGAGTCGGCCGGACGCTCCAGCGAGAAGCGTGAGAACGCCTCGACGTTCGCGAACGAGAGCGTGAGCTTGCCGCGCGCGGGCCGCGTCTCCCAGCGGAAGAGCTGGTCCACCGCGTACGCCCCGCACACCTCGTTCCCGTGCGTGAGCGCGTTGATCATCACGTGCGGGCCGGGGCGCCCGGTGTCGAACGTGTGGACGTAGTCGATCCCGGTGTTGCCGCGCCGGTACGGCGCGATGTCGGGAACCGGGTACTCGGTCGCGTAGCGTTCTTCGTCCATCGGGCAAGCCAGGGCGCCGGGAAGGCGCGGATTTTCGCACGTACGCGGCCGCCGGACGGCGAGGCCGTGACGCCTGTTACGTTCCCGCACCGCCGCAGAGAGCGGGTGGAGCGGCTCGTGCTTATGCCAGGGGCATTGCATGAGGGAGGCGGTCCGCCATGGATACCGCAGTCACACCCCCCGTCGCCAGGCAGTACACGCTGGTGTTCGTCCAGCCAGGGAAGGACTACGGCTGGCTGGTCGCGCTCGCAGGGAGCGGCCACTCGCACTTCTTCGCCGACCGGAGCCTCGCGCTCACCTACGCGAAAGCGTGGGCGTCAGCGAACCGACCGAGCAAGGTGTGCGTGAACGGCGCCGGCGAGGGCCTCGAGCACGAGTGGATTTTCCGCTGAGCTGACGCTCAGCGGCACTTGCGTGACCCGGCGCGTCAGCGCCGGGCGTCAGCGCCGCGCTTGACTACCGCGAGTTTCGGGCGGGTCGACGCGCGGAACTGCTCGTAGAGGCTCGGTTCCTCGAGCGCGAGCCGCCCCGGCTCGACGCCGCGCCGCGCGAGCCACGCGGTGAAGCGCGCCATCTCGATCTCGCTCCGGAGATTCTCGGCCGCCCACTTCGCCACCTCGGGATCGGAGTCGGTCGTCAGCTCGACGAGCTGCGGGATCAGCTCCTGCGTGAAGTCGAGCTGGATGCGGCGCATGAAGGTGTCGGACATGGCGGTCGTGAGTCGTGGTCGCTTCAGCGCATAACGTCCCACACCGCCGCGGGCGGCGTCTAGAGCTGTGACAGAAGTTTGCGATCTCGCGATCAGGCGGGTGAAAACTCGATGTCGAGCGTCGTTACGCGACGCAGCTCGCGGCGATGGCTCGCATCGTCGAACGGCCGGCCGCGATGCATCGTGGCCAGGTTGTCCCAGATCACCAGATCTCCGACGCGCCAGCGGTGCCGATAGACGAATTGGGGCTGCGTCGCGTGCTCGATCAGGTCGCGCAGAAGGAGCCGCCCTTCGGGGACCGGCCAGTCGATGATCCGCGAGGCGTGCGAAGCAAGGTAGAGCGAGCGGCGCCGCGTGCGCGGATTCGTGCGCACGAGCGGATGAATGGCGCCCGGGAGCTTCTCCTCCTCCTCGCCCGAGAACTCGAACCCGAGGACTTTCCGGGAGTGGACGATCGAGTGGTGCGCGCGCAGCCCCTCGAGCCTGTTCCTTTCTTCGGCATCGAGCGCGTCGTACGCCGCTCGCATGTCAGCGAACTCGGTGTCAGCGGGAACCGCCGGAACAACCCGCGCCGACAACGTCGAGTAACGCCCCGGCGGATCCTGGAACGACGCATCGGTATGCCACAGACGGTTCCCCAGTGAATACATCCGGCGGCGATCGTCGGCTGCAAGGATCTCCCCGCGCTCGTCCACGTTCGAAATGTCGGAGAGGGCGTTGTGGCCGAAGCCGTCTTTCCTTATGACCGACCCGCCCGTCTTGGTATGCAGGGCGCCGTCGAAGCGCCTCGCAAATGCAACCTGGTCATCATCGGTCAACGGCTGGTCGCGAAACACGAGGACTGCATACTCGTCCATCGCGGCCCGGATCGCTTCGAGGGTTTGCCGATCGGCGATGCCGCGGAGATCGCTCGCGCTCGCCTCGGCGGCGAAATGCGGATGAAGCTTGCGAAACGTCAGGCCCATCGCGTGTCTCCCGGGAACCCGGATCGTGAATTCTATTGCACCCGGGGGCCGACGGTCGGCTTTCGACCCCGCGCGCGGACCCTCAGGTCCGCCGAAAAGCAGACATTCGCCAACGCCCAGGCACGAGGCGCGGGCGCTGAACCGAGGCCGGGCCGTTGACAAGTCTCTTATGGTCCGAGGATCCCCGGGCAGGTCGGTAGGGCTCACTGCCGCGACCCCACAGAGGCAGAGCGGATCAATACCGTCCGGCGCGGCGGTTTATTCCCTTGCCCAAATATCTTCTCTTTCCGGGAATTTCGTCGGGCGTAGATCGGTAGTAACGCGGTGCGGGCTCTGTGAGCGCGCCCAACCACGTCTCAATTCGCTGGCCGAGGAGAACCCATGCGCCGACCAATCGATCGTCGAGAATTTCTCAAACTTGCGAGTTTCGGGGGCGCAGTATTTGCCTCCGGCCTAGGGTTGGCCGGCTGTGCCGCCGGAGGCGCCGCGTCGAAGCCCGATGCCGAGGAGTTCTATTTCGTCCAGCTGTCCGACACGCACTGGGGCTTCGAAGGACCACCCAATCCCGACGCCAAAGGAACGCTGAAAAAGGCCGTCGCTACCGTCAATGCGCTGTCTGAACCGCCGGACTTCATCGTGTTCACCGGCGACCTCACGCATACGACCGATGATCCCAAGGTGCGTCGCCAGCGCATGGCCGAGTTTCGCCAGATCGTCGCGCCCCTCAAGGTGAAGAACGTGCACTACATGCCCGGCGAGCACGACGCCTCGCTGGATCGTGGCGAAGCCTATCAGGAGTTCTTCGGCAAGATGAACTACACATTCGACCACAAGGGCGTGCACTTCATCGCACTCGACAACGTGTCGGATCCGGGTGCGAGCCTCGGCGAGGCCCAGCTGCAATGGCTCGCGGCCGATCTGAAGAAGTTGCCGCGGGACGCGCGAATCGTCGTCCTCACGCATCGCCCGCTGTTCGACCTGTACCCGCAATGGGATTGGGCGACACGCGACGGCGCGCAGGCGGTTGCGTTACTGATGCCCTTCCCCAACGTGACGGTGTTCTATGGGCACATTCACCAAGAGAACCATTACATGACCGGGCACATCGCGCATCATGCCGCCAAGTCGTTGATCTTTCCGTTGCCGGCGCCCGGGTCGCAACCCAAGCGCACGCCGCTCGCCTGGGATCCGGCGCAGCCCTATCGCGGCCTCGGGTTCCGCGACGTCGAGGCCGATGTCAAGCGCGCGAGCTATCGGATCGACGAGATGCCGGTCGTCAAGAGCTAGCGAGATGCACGCCGGACGACGCATTGTCTTGAGCGCCGTCGGCTTGGGCGGGCTGGCAGCGCTCGGCGTGCGCCTGTCCGCGCAGCCAGCGCCCCGAGTCGTCAAGATTCACGCGAAGAAGTTCGATTACACGCCCGACGAGGTGAGGCTGCAAAAAGGCGTTCCGGTCATCTTCGAGCTCACCGGCCAGGACACCACGATGGGGTTCAATATTCCCGACTTCAAAGTCCGGGCTGACATTGTTCCCGACAAGGTCACCCGGCTTGATTTCCTGCCCGACCGCGCCGGCAAATTTGCCTTCTACTGCGACGTCTTCTGCGGCTCCGGTCACGAGGACATGGAAGGTACGCTGATCGTCGAATGAGACGAGAAGCAGCGTCGCCGGCACCAGCGACGCGTCGTTCACGGTCTGAACCACCAGCGCGATTGTCCGCGCCGACGTGGCGTCTGCGCGGTCAGTTGGATGACCGCACCGAAACCGTCCGCCCGCGTTTCGAACGACGCAACGGCGCGCCAGTTATCGAACTCAACAGCGCGGACGCGGAGCGCACCAAACCGAAAACGAGAGCATAGTCGGCCGCGCGGACGCCGGAGCGGCCAGAGCTCCCGGGCCCCGAGCCGCGCCGCCTATAATCGCCCCTTCGACCGCATCCCGAGGGGAACAAGAAATGATCAACACTCTCCGCCGCGTGCTCGCCGCCCTCGCCGCGAGCGTCGCGATCGGCGCGAACGCCCAGGAGATCCGCATCGGCATGGGCGCCGACGTGACTTCGATGGACCCGCACTTCGTCAACCTCTTCCCGAACAACAACATCGCCGAGCACATCTTCGAGAAGCTGATCACCCTCGATTCCGACTCGCGCCTCATCCCCGGCGTCGCCGAGTCGTGGAAGGCGGTCACCCCGACGACGTGGGAGTTCAAGTTGCGGAAGGGCGTCAAGTTCCACGACGGCTCGGACTTCACCGCCGAGGACGTGGCGTTCTCGATCGAGCGCGTCGGCAAGATCCCCGATTCGCCAGGGCCGTTCACGACCTACACGAAAGCGATCAAGGAGATCCAGATCGTCGACCCGCTCACGATCCGCTTCGTCACCGCCGCGCCCGCCCCGCAACTCCCGAACGACATCAGCACGATCTACCTCGTCTCGAAGAAGGCGGCGACCGGTGCCTCGAGCGCCGACTTCAACTCCGGCAAGGCGATGAACGGCACCGGGCCGTTCAAGTTCGTGTCGTTCAAGCGCGGGGATCGCGTCGAACTGGCGCGCAACGACGCCTACTGGGGCCCGAAGCCCGCCTGGACGAAGGTGACGTTTCGCATCATCCCGAGCGACCCGACGCGCGTCGCGGCGCTGCTCGCGGGCGACGTCGACGCGATCGAGAACATCCCGACCGCGGACTTCGCGAAGCTGAAGACGAACCCCGCCTACCAGACGTACACCAAGACCTCGCACCGGATCATCTTCTATCACGTCGACCAGTTCCGCGATCAGTCGCCGTTCGTCTTCGACAAGTCCGGCAAGCCACTCGGCAAGAATCCGCTCAAGGACCTCCGGGTGCGCCAGGCGATCTCGAAGGCGATCGACCGCAACGCGATCAGGGACCGGGTGATGGAGGGGCTCGCCGTCCCGTCCGCGAACCTCGTTCCGGCGCCGATGTTCGGCCACAACCCGGCGCTGAAGCCTGACACCTACGACCTCGCCGCAGCGAAGAAGCTCCTGGCGGAGGCCGGCTATCCGAACGGCTTCGCGATGACGATCCACGGCCCCAACAACCGGTATGTGAACGACGACCAGATCATGCAGACGGTCGCGCAGATGCTGACGCGCGCCGGCATCCAGACCAAGGTCGAGACGATGCCGATGAGCGTGTACCTTGCGCGCGCCCGCAAGTTGGAATTCAGCTTCGCGATGCTCGGCTGGGGCGCATCCACCGCGGAGGCGTCCTCGCCGCTGCGCGCCCACCTCGTGACCTACATCCCGGAGAAGGGCTGGGGCGAGTTCGCGTGGGGGCGCTACGGCAACCAGAAGGTGAACGACCTCCTCGATCGCGCGCTCTCGACGATCGATGACAAGAGTCGCGAGAAGCAGATCCAGGAGGCGGTCGGCATCGCGATGACCGAGCTCGGCATCATCCCGCTCCACCACCAGATCAACACCTGGGCGACGCGGAAAGGCATCACCTACACGCCGCGGATCGACGAGTACACGCTCGCCTTCCTCTTCAAGCCGCAGTAGCGGAGCGCGCGGCGTGCGCATCCGCGCGCTGATCGCCCTCGCCGCCGCGCTCGTGGCGGCGTGCGCGACCCCGCCGCCAGCCGATCCGTCCCGGCAGCTGGTTCCGGGCGGAAAGCTCCGCGTGGGACTCCTCTACGGAAATCCTGCGCTGGTACGCCTCCAGGACGGCCAGCCGACGGGTATCGCCGTCGACCTCGGACGCGCGCTCGCGCGCGATCTCGGGGCCGAGTTCGTGCCGGTCGGTTATCAGAACGCGGTCGCCGTCCTCGACAGCGCGGCGCGCGGCGAATGGGACGTCGCGTTCATCGCCTACGATCCCGCGCGGACCCAGGTGCGCTTCGCAACGCCGTACATGGAGATCGAGAACACGCTGCTCGTGACCGCGAGATCCCCGATCCAGGACCTCGCCGAGATGGACGTCCGCGGCCGGCGGATCGTCGTCCAGAGCGGCGACTCGGCCGACCTCTACCTCACCCGCACGCTGAAGCAGGCACGCCTCGTTCGCACGACCCACGCCGCCGCACCCGGCATGCTCCAGCGCGGCGAGGTCGACGCGTACGCAGCGAACCGGCTGCGCCTCACCGAAGTCGCCCCCACCATCGCCAGCTCGCGCGTGCTGCCAGGCCGCTTTCTCGCACTGCCGCAGACGATCGCGGTGCCGCCCGAACGCGAGGCCGCGCTCGCCTACGTGAACGCGTTCGTGGCGCGCGCGAAGGCGAGCGGCGAAGTCCAGCGCGCCATCGACCGTGCTGGCATTGCGGGAGCGGTCGTCGCACCTTAGCCGGGTACAATCGGCGCGACCGTACGCGGGAAGCGCGTGCGCAGTCCCCTCCCCCGCCCGCCGATGATCGTCTGTCGCCTCGCTGTTGCCGTCCTTGCCGCGCTGCTCGCTGCCGCGGGCGCGCGCGGGGCGGATCTTCGCATTGGCATGTCCGCCGACGTCACCTCGATCGACCCCCACTTCGTCAACATCACGCCGAACAACAACGTCGCCTGGCACATCTTCGAAGCGCTCACCGACGTCGACGAGAACGTGCGGCTCATCCCCGGCCTCGCCGAGTCGTGGCGCGCGGTCGATCCGACGACCTGGGAGTTCAGGCTGCGGAAGGGCGTCCGGTTCAGCGACGGCGCGGAGCTCACCGCCGAGGACGTCGCGTTCTCGATCGACCGTCCGGCGACGCTCGCCTCGAGCCCGGGCCCGTTCACCCCGTTCACCCGGCCGATCGTCGCGAAGGAGATCGTCGACCGCTACACGATCCGCCTCAAGACCGCGACGCCGTACGCGATGGTGCCGTACGACATGAATTCGATCTTCATCGTGTCGAAGAAAGCGGCGAGCGGCGCGAGCACCGACGACTTCAACACCGGGAAGGCAGCGATCGGCACCGGGCCGTTCAAGCTCGCGCGCTTCGCGCGCGGCGACCGCGTCGAGCTCGTCCGCAACGACGCCTACCGGGGTCCGAAGCCTGCCTGGGGCCGCGTCGTCCTCCGCATCATGCCGAACGACGGCGCCCGCGTCAGCGCGCTCCTCGCCGAGGATCTCGACGCGATCGAGTACGTCCCGACCGCCGACCTGAAGCGCATCCGGTCGACGCCGCGCCTGCGCCTCGAGCAGAAGGTCTCCTGGCGCACCATCTTCTTCACGCTCGACCAGCGCGCCGAGCCGCCGCCGGGCGTGACCGACAAGGGCGGCCGCCCGCTCGCGCGCAATCCGTTCGCCGATGCGCGGGTGAGGGAAGCGATGTCGAAGGCGATGAACCGGCGGGCGATCGTCGACCGCGTCATGGACGGCGCGGCGGTGCCGGCGTCCAACCTCGTCGCGCCCCCGGTTTTCGGCCACGTCGCGAGCCTGAAGCCCGAGCCGTATGACGTGGAGGGCGCGCGCAAGCTGCTCGCGGCGGCGGGCTATCCGGAAGGCTTCACGACGGTGCTGGCGGCGCCCAACAACCGCTACATCAACGACGACCAGATCGCGCAGACCGTGGCGCAGCTCCTCGCCCGCATCGGCATCGAGGCGAAGGTGCAGACGATGCCGCTCGCAGCCTACTTCCCCAAGGCGCGCAATCTCGAGTTCCCGTTCGCGATGCTCGGCTGGGGCTCGCTCTCGGGCGATCTCGCGCTCCGCTCGCTCGCCCTCACCTACGACGCCGACCGCGGCCTCGGCGCCTGGAACTGGGGCCGTTACTCGAACCCGCAGGTGGACCAGCTCGTCGTCCAGGCGCTCGCCACCGTGGACGACCGCAAGCGCGAGGGCATCGCGCAGGACGCGATGCGGCTCGCGATGACCGACCGGCCGGTCCTCCTGCTGCACCACCAGCTCGCGACCTGGGCGATGCGCCGCGACCTCGCCTACGCCGCCCGCACCGACGAGTACACGTTCGCGCACCACTTCCGCCTGAAGTAAAGTCGCGGACATGCTGGTCTTCATCATTCGCCGGCTGATGCAGAGCGCCGTCGTGCTCTTCGCGATGTCGCTCCTCGTCTTCGTCGGCGTCTACGCGATCGGCAACCCGGTCGACATCCTGATCAACCCGAACGCCGACCAGCAGGACATCGAGCGGGCGATCCGCGGGCTCGGCCTCGACAAGCCGCTGTGGGAGCAGTACCTCGTCTTCCTCAGGCAGGCGGCGCTCGGGGATCTCGGCAAGTCGTTCGCGTTCAACGTCCCGGCGCTGCAGCTGATCCTGGAGCGCATGCCCGCGACGCTGGAGCTGGCGACCGCGGCGATGCTGATTGCAGTCGTGGTCGGCCTGCCGCTCGGGCTGTGGGCCGGACTCAAGCCCGATTCGTTCGCCGGCAAGTCGATCATGGCCGGTTCGATCCTCGGCTTCTCGCTGCCGACGTTCTGGGTGGGCCTGATGCTGATCATGGTGTTCTCGGTGTATCTCGGCTGGCTCCCCTCGAACGGCCGCGGGCCGACGACCGACCTCTTCGGCGTCCCGGTGAGCTTCCTCTCCTGGGACGGCATCCGGCATCTCGTCATGCCGGCGACCAACCTCGCGCTCTTCAACCTCGCGCTGGTGATCCGGCTCACGCGCGCCGGAACGCGCGAGGCGCTCCTGCAGGACTACGTCAAGTTTGCGCGCGCGAAGGGCCTCTCCGACGCGCGGGTCATTGGGGTCCACGTGCTCAAGAACATCTCGATCCCGATCGTCACCGTCACCGGGCTGCAGTTCGGCACGCTGATCGCGTTCGCGATCGTGACCGAGACGATCTTCGCGTGGCCGGGCATGGGGAAGCTGATCATCGACTCGATCAACGTGCTCGACCGGCCGGTGATCGTCGCCTACCTGCTGATCATCGTGACGCTGTTCATCGTGATCAACCTCGTGGTCGACGTCCTGTACTCGGTGCTCGATCCGCGGGTGCGGCTCGGCGACACGAAAGCGTAGATGAACCTGCCTGGCGACGCGCCGACGAACGGCGCCGAGACCACCGCACTCCCGGTGTCCGCGCCGCATGCGGGTGTCGCGCTGGGCGCACCCGAGGAAACCCCGTTCCGGCGGATCGCCGGTGACTTCGCGGCGAGCAAGCTGGCGCTCTTCGGCCTCGCGCTCTTCGCGCTGATCGTGCTGTGCGCGCTGTTCGCGCCGCTGATCTCGCCGCAAAACCCCTACGACCTCGCGCAGCTCGACGTCCTCGACAGCCGGCTCGAGCCGGGTTCGCGGTCGGGCGACGGCAAGCTCGTCTTCTGGCTCGGCACCGACGACCAGGGGCGCGACATGCTGTCGGCGATCTTCTACGGCCTGCGCATCAGCATCGGCGTGGGCGTGACGGCGACGCTCTGCGCGCTCGCGATCGGGACGACGCTCGGGCTCGCCGCGGCGTTCTTCGGCGGGCGCACCGATTCCCTCATCATGCGGGTCGCGGACATCCAGCTCTCGTTCCCGGCGATCCTGATCGCGCTGATCCTGCTGGCGGTGCTCGGGCAGGGCGTCGACAAGATCGTCGTCGCGCTGGTAGCGGTGCAGTGGGCGTACTACGCGCGCACCGTGCGCGGCTCGGCGCTGGTCGAGCGCTCGAAGGAGTACATGGAGGCGGCGCGGTGCCTCGCCCTGCCCGCCTCGCGCATCGTCTTCCGGCACCTGCTGCCGAACTGCCTTCCGCCGCTGATCGTCGTCGCGACGGTGCAGGTCGCGGCGGCGATCGCGCTCGAGGCGACGCTCTCGTTCCTCGGCCTCGGGCTGCCGATCACCGAGCCGTCGCTCGGCCTGCTGATCGCGAACGGCTTCACCTACATGCTCTCGGGCAAGTACTGGATCAGCTTCTTCCCCGGCGTCGCGCTGCTCGCGACGATCGTGAGCATCAACCTCGTGGGCGACCAGCTGCGCGACGTGCTGAACCCGCGGCTGCAGCGATGAGCGAGCCGGCCGAGGTTGCACCGAGCAGCGCTCCGACGGCACCGGTGAGCGAGCCGCCCGCGGCCGCGACCACGGGCGAGCCGACGCTCAAGGTGGCGGGACTCCGGACGCATTTCTTCACCAGACAGGGGGTGGTGAAGGCGGTCGACGGGGTGTCGTTCGAGGTGCCGCCGGGCAAGATCCTCGGCCTCGTCGGGGAGTCCGGGTCGGGCAAGACCATGACCGGCTTCTCGATCATCGGCCTCGTCGACCCGCCCGGCCGCATCGTCGCCGGCGAGATCCGGCTGAACGGCCGCGACCTCCGAGCGCTCGCGCCCGCCGAATGGCAGCGGCTCCGCGGCGACCGCATCGCGATGATCTTCCAGGACCCGATGATGACGCTCAACCCGGTCCTCCGGATCGACACCCAGATGATCGAGGCGGTGCGCGCGCACGCCGCGGTGTCGGTGGAGGCGGCGCGCAGCCGCGCGCGCGAGGCGCTGGTGCGGGTCGGGATCCCGTCGCCCGACGAGCGCCTGCGCGCCTATCCGCACCAGTTCTCGGGCGGGATGCGCCAGCGGGTGGCGATCGCGATCGCGCTCATCAACAAGCCCGACCTCCTGATCGCAGACGAGCCGACCACCGCCCTCGACGTCACCATCCAGGGCCAGATCCTCGCCGAGGTGCAGAAGCTCTGCCGCGAAAGCGGCACGGCGCTCATCTGGATCACGCACGACCTTGCGGTGATCGCCGGGCTCGCCGACGAAGTGTGCGTCATGTATGCCGGGAAGATCGTCGAGCGCGGCAGCGTGAACCAGGTGCTCGATGCGCCGCTGCACCCGTACACGCGGGGCCTGCTCGATTCGGTGCCGAGCCGCAATCGCCCCGGCGCGCCGCTCCGCCAGATCCCGGGGATGACGCCGTCGCTCCTCGCGCTGCCCGAGGGCTGCGCGTTCCGCGAGCGGTGCGCCCGCGCGACCGAGACCTGCCTCTCCGAGCCGCCGCTCTACTCCCTCGGCGACCGGCAGGTGCGCTGCTTCCACCCGATCCACGCCGAAGACGAGGCGGCGGTCGAATGAGCGAAGCGCCACTCCTCGAGCTGCGAGGGGTCTCCAAGCGGTTCGTGAAGGCACTCGACGCCGCCGCGAAGATCGCGCAGCGCCTCGGCGCCAGCGTCCGCGAGGAGGTCGTGCACGCCGTCGACGGCGTCGATCTCGCCGTGAGGCAGCGCGAAGTGGTGGGGCTCGTCGGCGAATCGGGCTGCGGAAAGTCGACGCTCGGTCGGCTCGCCGCGGGACTCCACGCGCCGAGCGCGGGCCAGCGCTTCTGGCGTGGGAGAGAGGTGGACGTGGCGCCGCCGGAGGAGCGCCGGCGCATCCAGCTCGCAATCCAAATGATCTTCCAGGACCCGTACGCCGCGCTCAACCCGCGGATGCGCGTCGTCGACATCGTGGGCGAGGCACCGGTCGTGCACGGCCTCGTCGCGCGGGCGGCGCAGCGCGACTACGTGGCGGAGTGCCTCGGGCGCGTCGGCCTCGATCCGTCGCTTCTCCGCCGCTTCCCGCACCAGTTCTCGGGCGGGCAGCGCGCGCGCATCGGCATCGCCCGCGCGCTCGCGGTGAAGCCCGAGTTCCTGGTGTGCGACGAGGCGGTGGCGGCGCTCGACGTGTCGATCCAGGCGCAGGTGCTCAACCTGTTCATGCGGCTGCGTGAGGAGCTCGGGCTCACCTATCTCTTCATCAGCCACGACCTCGGCGTCGTCCGGCACCTCTCCGACCGTGTCGTCATCATGTACCTCGGGCGCGTCGTCGAGACGGCGCCGACCGCGGAGATCTACGCGCAGCCGAACCATCCGTACACCCAGGCGCTGCTCGCGGAAATCCCGCGCCTCGACGTGCGGCACAAGACCTTCGCGGCGATCCGCGGCGAGATTCCCTCTCCGCTCTCACCGCCCCCCGGCTGCCACTTCCATCCGCGCTGCCCGCACGCAATGCCGCGGTGTAAGATCGAACGGCCATTGCTTCGCGAGATCGCTCCCGGCCGCCTCTCGGCCTGTCACTTGAACGACGCATCCACCCAGGCCGAGCCGTCCGTACAGACCGAGGTCATCGCATGAAACGCGACGCCCAGCTTCCGATCAAGGCCGAGACCTGGGAGATGATCCGGCGCCTCGTCGCGTTCGACACGACGAGCCGCGACTCGAACCTAGGCCTGATCGAGTGGGTGCGCGATTGGCTGAAGGGTTTCGGGATCGAGTCACGCCTCACCTACGACGCGACGGGAAAGAAGGCGAACCTGTTCGCGACGATCCAGAAGGGCGCGCGGCCCGGGATCGTCCTCTCTGGCCACACCGACGTCGTGCCGGTCGACGGCCAGCCGTGGGACACCGATCCCTTCGCGGCGACGATCAGGGACGACCGCATCTATGGCCGCGGCGCCTGCGACATGAAGAGCTTCATCGCGGCTGCGCTCGCGATGACGCCGCGCTTCCTCGCCGCCGACCTCAAGGCGCCGCTGCACTTCGCGCTGTCGTACGACGAGGAGCTCGGCTGCATCGGCGTGCGCGGCCTGATCGAGGACCTGGTGAGGAACGGCGTCACGGCGGCGGGCTGCATCGTCGGCGAGCCGACCGACATGCAGCCGGTCATCGCGAACAAGGGCATGCGCACGTTCCGGTGCTGCGTGCGCGGAAAGGAGGCGCATTCGGCGCTCGCTCCGCACGGCGTCAATGCGATCGAGTACGCGGCGCGGCTCGTCGCGCACATCCGCGCCATCGCCGACCGGTTGCGCGCGACCGAGACGCGCGACCACGGGTTCCAGGTGCCGTTCACCACCCTCCAGACCGGGCTGATCCACGGCGGCACCGCGCCGAACATCGTGCCCCGGGACTGCGAGTTCCACTTCGAGTTCCGCTACCTGCCGGGCGCCGATCCGGATGCGCTCGAGCGCGAGATCAGGGTTTACGCCGCGGACGTGCTCGAGCCGGAGATGCGGGCGGTCGATCCGCAGTCGGGCTTCGAGTTCTTCACGAAGGCCAGGATCCCCGGCCTCGACACTGCCGAGAACGACAAGGTGACGGCGCTCGCGCAGGCGCTGTCGCGGAACCGCGCCGCGAGCAAGGTCGCCTACGCGGCCGAAGCGGGACTCTTCCAGCAGGCGGGGATCCCCTCGATCATCTGCGGGCCGGGTTCGATCGAGCAGGCGCACAAGCCGAACGAGTTCATCGCGCTCGACCAGGTCGTGCGCTGCGAGTCGTTTCTCGAGCGGCTCATCGGAGAATTGACGAAGTAGCGCGCCCTGTGATCTAGGTCACGAGGGACGGCGCGGCGCCCTCGTACCCGCTGCGCGCCTCCCACAAAATCCGGGGGACCACGGCTCGCGACACCCAGCATATCGTGGTCCGGAAGGAGGCGATTGGATCCGGGCATCGCAGGAACCCTGGCGGCAGCCATCTGGTGCCTGCACCGGTTTCACCGTCTCGGCCTCGAGCACGTCGCGCGCCACGGCCGCGCCGCGCGACTCCGCGGCCTCGCTCTCTCCTGGTCCGCGACTGGCGTCGTCGTCGCCGGCGCATGCGCATGCGCGGCGACCGCGGCCGCGCTCGGCGGCCTCGCGACCCGGGACGCCGCCGCCGCCGCGCTCCTCTATCTCGGCGCCTGCGCGGCAGCGCTCCTCATGCTCGCCATCGTCGAAGGGCTGACGCTCGCCTTCCGTCTGCGGCGCGCACGGGAGGCGGCGAGGAAGCTCGCGCGCCGCATGTCGGTGCGAACGCTGATGCGCACCGCGCCGAACAGCCAGAGCCCGCTCTCACCAAAGCCCGTTCTAATCAGGGCCCGCGCTAACCAGTAAACTGCGGCTCGTCCGCCCGCCGGCATCCCCGCGGGTGCCCGAGTTGGCAGATCCAGGAGGAAGCATCGTAATGCATGGCCGCGTGATCTCGATTGCCGCATCGATCGTGACGGCTTGGGCGCTGTTGCCCGGGCTCAGCGCTGCACAGACCTATCCCGCCAGACCGGTGAAGATCATAGTGCCCGCCCAGCCGGGAGGCGGTCTCGATCTCATCGGCCGCACGATCGGGGAGCAGCTCGGACGCTCGATGGGCCAGACGTTCATTATCGAGAACGTGTCGGGCGGCGGCGGGGCCATCGCCTCGCAGGCGACGGCCCGCGCCGCCCCGGACGGCTACACGCTGATGGTGGGCTACGTGGGCACGCACGGCACCAACCCCGCTACGCGCAAGGTCCCGTACGACGCGGTGACGGACTTCACCGCGATCGGCCTCGTCGGCGGTACGCCGAACGTGCTGGTGGTCCACCCCTCGGTGCCCGCCAACAACCTGAAGGAGCTCATCGACTATGCGCGGAAGAACCCCGGCAAGGTGAGCGGCGCGACCGGCGGGATCGGCACGCTTAACCACCTCACGCTGGAGCAGTTCAAGATCGCCGCCGGGCTCGATCCGGTGGTCGCGCACTACCGCGGCATCGCCCCGGCGATCACCGACCTGGTCGCGGGGCAGACGCAGATGCTGATGCCGGGGCTGGCTGCGGCGCTCCCGCATATCCGCGCGAAGAAGATGAAGCCGATCGCCGTGACCGGTCTCAAGCGCCATCGGCTGCTGCCGGACGTGCCGACGTTCGAGGAATCGGGGTACCCGGGCTTCGACGCGGTGCAATGGTACGGAATCGTCGGTCCGGCGAAGCTTCCGCCGGCGATCACGGCGCGGCTAAGCGCGGAGATCCAGAAGGCGCTCGCCTCCCCGGCGCTGCAGCAGCGCCTCGCCGGCGAAGCGATCGAACCGATGCCGATGACGTCCGAGCAGTTCGCAGCGTTCATCCAGGCCGAGATCGCGCGCTGGAGCGCGTTCGCGCGCGAGCGCAAGATCTCGCTCGACGAGTAGCGGTCGACCGCGGGCGACGGCGACGAAAAAGGGCGCCGCAGCGCCCTTCTTCGATTTGCAGCCGGCGGCTACTCTTCGCCGCCCTCCGCGCTTTCGGCGTGCTTCGCGAGCTTCTCGCGGATGCGCGCGCCCTTTCCGGAGCGGTCGCGCAGGTAGTAGAGCTTCGCGCGCCGGACGTCGCCCTTGCGCTTCACCTCGACCGAGGCGATGAGCGGCGAGTAGGTCTGGAACGTCCGCTCGACGCCCTCGCCCGAGGAGACCTTGCGCACCGTGAACGAGGAGTTGATGCCGCGGTTGCGCTTCGCGATCACCACCCCTTCGTAGGCCTGGAGTCGCTTGCGGTCGCCCTCCTTCACGTTCACATTCACGACCACCGTGTCGCCCGGCGCGAACGCGGGAATCTCCTTGCCGAGCCGCTTGATCTCTTCCTGCTCGAGCTGCCTGATCACGTCCATCGTCAAACTCCCTTCGCGTCGTGCTCCCGGCGGAACTCCGCCAGGAGCTTCTGTTCGGTCTCGCTCAACCGCCTGCGCCCCAGCAGATCGGGCCGGCGAAGCCACGTCCTGCCGAGCGCCTGTTTCAGCCGCCAGCGCTCGATCTCGGCGTGATGCCCCGAGAGCAGCACCTCCGGCACCCGCTCGCCTTCGTACACCTCGGGCCGCGTGTAGTGCGGGCAGTCGAGGAGCCCGATCACGAACGACTCCTGCGCCGCCGACTGCTCGCCGCCGAGCGCGCCCGGGAGCTGCCGCACGATCGCGTCGATCAGCGCCATCGCCGCGAGCTCGCCGCCCGAGAGCACGTAGTCACCGACCGACAGCTCCTCGTCGATCGCGCGCGCCATCAGCCGCTCGTCGACCGCCTCGTACCTGCCGCACACCAGCACCAGCCGCTCCCGCCGCGCGAGCTCGGCCACCTTCGCGTGGTCAAGCACCGCGCCCTGCGGCGAGAGCAGGATCACGTGCGCCCGCTTGCCCGGCACCCGCGCCTGCGCCGCCTGGATCGCCTGCTCGAGCGGTTCGGCCATCATCACCATCCCCGGCCCGCCGCCGTACGGCCGGTCGTCGACCGTGCGGTGGTTGTCGGTCGTGAAGTCCCGCGGATTCCACGTCGCGAGGCTCCAGCGCCCTTCTTCCCGTGCGCGCCGCGTGATCCCGTGATCCGCCACCGCCGCGAACATCTGCGGAAACAGCGTCACGCAGTCGAACTGGATCATCACCAGTCCAGTTCCCAGTCCACCTCGATCCGTCGTGCCGCCAGATCGACGTTTCGCACCACCGCGGTGACGAACGGCAACAACCGCTCGCCCTTGCCTTCTCCGACGCGCATCACATCGTTCGCGCCGGTCGAGAACATCTCGCTCACCTTGCCGAGCGGCTCGCCGCCGGTCGTCACCACGTCCAGGCCGACCAGGTCGGCCCAGTAGAACTCGCCGGGCGCCGCCGCCGGGAGCGCGGCGCGCGGCACCGCGACTTCGGTCCCCCTGAGGCGGGCCGCCGCATCCCGGTCGCCGCACCCCGCGAACCGCGCGACGACCACAGCGCCGTGCACCGCGGTTTCCTCGACCTCCACCTCGCGCCACTCGCCCTGGCGGCCGACCCACACCCGCCGATACCTGGCGAGCGTGGCCGGCGATTCGGTGAAGGGCATGACCTTCACCCACCCCTTCACGCCGAAGGGCGCGCCGACGCGCCCCATCACGAGCAGGTTACTGGGCGGCGCTGGCAGGCTTGGCACGCGACTTCACGAGCCGCGCGACCGTCGGCGAGAGCTTCGCGCCCTTGCCGGTCCAGTGGGCAAGCCGCTCGCCGTTGAGGCGGAAGCTCTCGCGGCCCGCAGGCGCCTTCGGATCGTAGAAACCGATGCGCTCGAGAAACCGGCCGGAGACCGAGAAGTGCGAGTCGGCGGCGACGATGTTGTAGAACGGCCGCTTTTTGGCGCCGCCGCGAGCCAGGCGAATCACAACCATGGAGTAGGAGTCCGGGGTTCGGAAAAGGGCGCGATTCTACGCGAGTTAAGCTCTGATTGGCAAGGCTTTTTGAGGGCTACCGCATCCCGGGGAAGGCCCCTTTCATCGCTCGCATCATCTTCGCGAGTCCGCCTTTTTGCATCTGTTTCATCATCTTCTGCATTTCGCCGAACTGGTTCAGCAGGCGGTTCACTTCCTGCACCGGCACGCCGGCACCGGCGGCGATCCGCCGCTTGCGGGAGGCCTTGATGATCTCGGGCTTCGCGCGCTCGGCCGCGGTCATCGCGTTGATGATCCCCTCGATCCGGCGAAGCGCGCGGTCGTCGGCAAGCTGCGGGGAGCTCGCCGCGGCCTGCGCGATCTGCGCCGGCAGCTTGTCGACGAGCGAGGCGAGGCCGCCCATCTTCTTCATCTGCTGGATCTGGCCCTTGAAGTCCTCGAGGTCGAAGCCCTTGCCCTTCTTGAACTTCTCGGCGAGCTTCTGCGCCTCGGCCTGATCGATCCCCTTTCGCGCCTCCTCGACCAGCGAGACGATGTCGCCCATGCCGAGGATGCGGGCCGCCATGCGCTCGGGGTGGAACGGCTCGAGCCCGTCGAGCTTCTCGCCGACGCCGGCGAACTTGATCGGCTTGCCGGTGACCTGCCGCACCGAGAGCGCCGCCCCGCCGCGCGCATCGCCGTCGAGCTTGGTGAGCACGACCCCGGTGAGCGGCAGCGCCGCGCCGAACGCTTTCGCGACGTTGACCGCGTCCTGGCCCTGCATCGAGTCGACGACGAACAGCGTTTCGCTCGGCGCGAGCGCCGCGTGCAGCTCGGCGATCTCCTGCATCATCGCCTCGTCGATCGCGAGCCTTCCGGCCGTGTCGACGATCAGCACATCGTTGTAGTGGGTGCGTGCGTGCGCGACGGCGGCGCGCGCGATCTCGACCGGCTTCTCGCCGGCCGCCGACGGGAAGAAATCGACGCCCACCTGCCGGGCGAGCGTCGCGAGCTGCTCGATCGCCGCCGGCCGGTAGAGGTCGACCGACACGACGAGCGGCTTCTTCCGCATCTCCTCCTTGAGGAGCTTCGCGAGCTTGCCTACGGTCGTCGTCTTGCCCGAGCCCTGAAGTCCCGCCATGAGGATCACTGCCGGCGGCGCGACCGCGAGGTCGAGCCCCGCGCTTTCGCCGCCCATGACCGCAGTCAGCTCGCGATGCACGACCCCGACAAGCGCCTGGCCCGGCGTGAGGCTGCCGATCACCTCCTCGCCGAGCGCCTTCTCCTTCACGCGTGCGACGAAGTCCTTCACGACCGGCAGCGCGACGTCGGCTTCGAGGAGCGCCATGCGCACCTCGCGCAAAGACTCGGCGACGTTCTCCTCGGTGAGCCGCGCCTCGCCGCGGAGCTGCTTCACGACGCGCGCGAAGCGCTGGGTCAGATTGTCGAGCATGGGTGCGACCGGGGACGCGGGGGTGGGATAATCCGCGCCGGATGGCCGAGATTCTACTGCACGCGGTTGTGGCGCTCCTCTACGCGGCGCTCGCCGTGCATTTCTGGCGCACGCGCTGGCGCGCGACTACGCCGCACGCCCCGGGGCTCGCGCAGTGGGAGCGCGCGGCGATCCTCGTCCCGCTCGCGCTCCACACCTGGCTCATCTACGAGGCGCTCTTCGTCGCGCCGGAACTGCGGTTCGGGTTCGGCCAGGCGCTCTCCGTGACGCTGTGGCTCGCGGTCCTCATCTACTGGTTCGAAAGCCTGTTCGTGAACCTCGAAGGGATGCAGGCGATCGTGCTCGGCGCGGCCGCGATCTGCGTCCTCCTGCCCGGGCTGTTCCCCGGGCTCGCGGCGCCGCCGGACTCCTCCGGCCTCGCGTTCCGCGCCCATCTGGCGCTCGCGATGCTCGCCTACAGCCTGTTCACGATCGGCGCGATGCACGCGCTGCTGATGGCCTTGATAGAACGGCGCCTCCATCGCGACCGCAGCGCCGGGCTCCTCGCGGGACCGTTCGCGAACCTGCCGCCGCTCCTCACGCTCGAGCGGCTGCTGTTCCGCATCCTCACGCTCGGCTTCGTGCTGCTCACGCTCACGCTCCTCACCGGCGCGATCTACTCGGAAGAGGTGTTCGGCCGCGCGCTGCGCTTCAACCACAAGACCGTGTTCGCGATCCTGTCGTGCGTGATCTTCGGCCTGCTGCTCGCCGGACGCTGGCGCTACGGCTGGCGCGGCCGTCGCGCCTTGCGCTGGACGCTCGCCGGGTTCGTTATGCTGCTCCTCGCCTACGTCGGCAGCCGGTTCGTGATCGAAGTGATCCTCGGCCGCAGCCTCGCGTGACCACGGCCCGGGCTGTGATCGGCTAGCAGCGCGCCGATAGGGTGCTCGGTTTCGCAGGGCGCCGCGAGGGTACGGCATGCGGCGTCCGGTCCTTCGGCGCGCGCGCGGTCCTCCCGCCCGGGGGCTATACTGATGTCGTCCCCGACTTCGACCCGCGGACTTGGACATATCGTTGAAGTGGGAGCTCGCCGCGCTGGCGGTGCTGCTCGTGATCTCGGCGTTCTTCTCCATGGCCGAGACCAGCATGATGGCGATCAACCGCTATCGCCTGCGGGCGATGGCGCGGCTCGGCGACACCGCGGCGCAGCGCACCGCGGCGCTGCTCGCGCGGACCGACCGACTGCTCGGCGTCATCCTGCTCGGCAACAACCTGGTGAACAGCGCCGCATCGGTGCTCGCCGGCGTGATCGCGATCGATCTCCTCGGCCAGAACAAGGTCGCGCTCGCGATCGCCACCGGCGCGATCACGTTCCTGATCGTCGTCTTCTCGGAGATCACGCCGAAGGTCCTCGGCGCGACCTTCCCCGAGAAGATCGCGCTCCCGCTCTCCTACGTGCTCGGCCCGCTGCTGAAGGTGCTCTACCCGGCGGTGTGGGTAGTGAACCTGTTCTCGAGCGCCATCCTGCGCCTGCTCGGCGTGCGGCCGCAGGCCGCGGGCGAGCCGCAGCGGCTGTCGCAGGAGGAGCTGCGCTCGCTCGTGCTCGAGCACAGCCACATGATCCCGAAGAAGCACGCCTCGATCCTCGTGAACCTCTTCGACCTCGACCGCATCACCGTCGAGGACGTCATGACGCCGCGCGCGCAGATCGAGGCGATCGACCTTGACGCGCCGGAGGAGGACATCGTCCGGCACATCTCGACGAGCTATCACACGCGCCTGCCGGTGTACCGCGGTGAGCTCGGGAACGTCGTCGGCATCCTGCACCTGCGGCGCGCGCTCTCGCTCCTGCGCGAAGGCGGGCTCGACAAGCAGGCGCTCGAGGAGCTGCTCGCCGACCCGTACTTCGTCCCGGCCGAGACCCCGGCGCTCACCCAGCTCCAGTACTTCCAGGAGGCGCGGCAGCGGCTCGCCCTGGTGGTCGACGAATACGGCGAGCTCCAGGGTCTCATCACCCTCGAGGACATCATCGAGGAGATCATCGGCGAGTTCACCACGACCGCGCCGGCGAAGGCGTCGGGCTTCGCATGGGACGAGGACGGCAGCGCCCTGGTCGAGGGCGCGTCCAGCCTGCGCGAGCTGAACCGCAAGCTCGGGCTCGCGCTGCCGCTCGACGGGCCTAAAACCCTGAACGGCCTGCTGCTCGAGCACCTCCAGGACATCCCTGAAGCCGGCGTGAGCGTGAAGATCAACGGAGTTCCGATGGAGATCGTCCAGACCCAGGATCGCGTGGTGAAGACGGTACGCCTTTTCAAGCCGCTTCCGGAGCCCGCGGAGGCCGCCGCCGCATAGGCGCCTCCCCCTTCCGGGGATCCGGTCCAGAGCGCCCGGGATTCCAAAAATGCGGCCTTAACTCATGGCCTTAGGTGTGACACTTTAGGCTTTACAGAGCCCCGGCGGCGTTGCATCATCCCAGCGTTCAGGTGGAGGGAACGCGGGCGGCGGGGATGGCGGTCAACCCAAGCTACGGCGGGGCGATGAGCGGGCTCGCCCGGGCGCTCGTCCAGCACGGACGGCTCCCGGAGAACGTGGCCGAGGAGCTCTCGGTCCAGGCCCGCAACCACGGCTCGGGGTTCATCGAGCAGCTCGTCACGAGCCGCAAGATGAGCACGCTCGACATCGCCGAGTTCGCTTCCCGCACCTTCGGACTTCCGCTGCTCGACCTCGAGGCGCTCGACACCGGCGTGCTGCCCCTCGATCTCGTCGACAAGAAGCTGATGCGCGAGCGGCGCGTTCTGCCCTTGCGCAAGCGCGGCAACCGGCTCGCGGTCGCGGTCTCGGACCCCTCCAACACCCAGGTGCTCGACGAGGTCAAGTTCCAGACCTCGATGTCGATCGACCCGATCGTGGTCGAAGACGACAAGCTGCGCACGGTGCTCGCCCGCGTGCTCGAGCGGGTCGAGACCTCGCTCAGGCAGCTGATCGACGAGGATCTCTCGGTCGAGTTCACCGACGACGAGGCGCAGAGCGCGGCCATGGAGGCCGCCGCGAGCGAAGTCGACGACGCGCCGGTCGTCAAGTTCATCCAGAAGGTCATGCTGGACGCGATCAGCGACGGCGCGTCCGACATCCACTTCGAGCCCTACGAGCGGTTCTACCGCATCCGCTTCCGCATCGACGGCGATCTGCGCGAGATCACGCAACCGCCGCTAGTCCTGAGGGAGAAGATCGCCTCCCGCCTGAAGGTCATCTCGAAGCTCGACATCTCGGAGAAGCGCGTGCCGCAGGACGGGCGTCTCAAGCTCGTGCTGTCGAAGGACCGCGCGATCGATTTCCGCGTATCGACGCTGCCCATTCTCCACGGCGAGAAGCTCGTGCTGCGGATCCTCGACTCGTCCGCCGCGAACCTCAACATCGACGCGCTCGGCTACGAGCCCGAGCAGAAGGCGTCGATCCTGGAGGCGGTCCAGCGCCCCTACGGCATGGTCCTCGTCACCGGACCGACCGGCAGCGGGAAGACCGTTTCGCTCTACACCTGCCTGAACCTCCTCAACAAGCCGGGCATCAACATCTCCACCGCTGAGGACCCGGCCGAGATCAACCTGCCCGGGATCAACCAGGTCAACGTGAACGAGAAGGCCGGGCTCACCTTCGCGAGCGCGCTGCGCGCCTTCCTGCGCCAGGACCCGGACATCATCATGGTGGGCGAGATCCGCGACCTCGAGACCGCGGAGATCTCGGTCAAGGCGGCGCAGACCGGACACCTGGTGCTCTCCACGCTGCACACGAACGACGCGCCGACGACGCTCACCCGCCTGGTGAACATGGGCATCCCGGCGTTCAACGTGGCCTCGGCGGTGATCCTGATCACGGCGCAGCGGCTCGCGCGCCGCCTGTGCAGCTGCAAGAAGCCCGCCGACCTGCCGGTCGAGGCGCTGCTCAGCGCGGGGTTCGACGAAGCAGACCTCGACGGCACCTGGCGCCCGTACGCGGCGGTCGGGTGCGAGCGCTGCAAGGGCGCGGGCTATAAGGGCCGCACCGGCATCTATCAGGTGATGCCGATCACCGACGAGATGCGGCGGGTGATCATGCGCGGCGGCAACGCGCTCGAGATCGCCGACCAGGCGCGGCTCGAGGGTGTGCGCGACATGCGGCAATCGGGATTGCTCAAGGTCAGGCAGGGGATCACCTCGCTCGAGGAGGTGATGGGCGTGACCAACGAATGAAGAAATGAAGAACGCGCCCGGTCGCGGGCAACAGGAATCAACCGCGCCCGGTCGGGGCGCTTAGGGAAGCGAGGCGAACGACATGGCAACTGCAGCAGGGGCGCTCCGGCGCGAGGCCGTCAAGGAAGCGGTGTTCCAGTGGGAAGGCCGCGACAAGAGCGGAAAGTCGGTCAAGGGCGAGATGCGCGCGAGCGGCGAGGCCGTGGTCAACGCGACCCTCCGCCGCCAAGGCATCAACGTCACCAAGGTCCGCAAGCAGCGGCTCGCCGGCGGCAAGAAGATCACCGAGAAGGACATCGCGCTCTTCACCCGGCAGATGGCGACGATGATGAAGGCGGGCGTGCCGCTCCTGCAGGCGTTCGACATCGTCGGCAAGGGGCACGCGAACCCGCGCGTCACGAAGCTCCTGATGGACATCAAGTCGGACGTCGAGACCGGGTCCTCGCTCGCGGCGGCCTTCCGCAAGCAGCCGCTCTACTTCGACGCCCTCTTCTGCAACCTGGTCCAGGCGGGCGAGCAGGCGGGTATCCTGGAGACGCTGCTCGATCGCCTCGCGACCTACAAGGAAAAGATCCTCGCGATCAAGTCGAAGATCAAGTCGGCGCTCTTCTACCCGGTGGCGGTGATCGTGGTCGCGTTCATCATCACCGCGGTGATCATGATCTTCGTCATCCCGGCGTTCAAGCAGGTATTCACCAGCTTCGGCGCCGACCTCCCGGCGCCGACGCTGTTCGTGATGGCGGTCTCGGACTTCTTCGTCGCGTACTGGTATCTGATATTCGGCGTCGTGATCGGCGGCGTGTGGGGCTTCTTCGAGCTGTGGAAACGATCGGAAGCGGTGCAGATCGCGATGGACCGGACGCTCCTCAAGGCGCCGGTCTTCGGCGACATCGTCCGCAAGTCGGTCATCGCGCGCTGGACGCGCACGCTCTCGACGATGTTCGCGGCCGGGGTGCCGCTCGTCGAGGCGCTCGATTCGGTCGGCGGCGCGGCGGGCAACTACGTCTACAAGATCGCGACCAAGCAGATCCAGCAGGAGGTGAGCACCGGCACGAGCCTCACCGCCGCGATGGGGAACGCGAACGTGTTCCCGAGCATGGTGGTGCAGATGACCTCGATCGGCGAGGAGTCGGGCTCGCTCGACCACATGCTCAGCAAGGTCGCCGACTTCTACGAGGCGGAGGTCGACGACGCGGTCGAGGCGCTCTCCTCGCTCATGGAGCCGATGATCATGGTGGTGCTCGGGGTACTGATCGGTGGCATGGTGATTGCCATGTACCTGCCGATCTTCAAACTCGGCCAGGCGGTGTAAGCGGCCGCGAGCCGCTCCGCTTCCCAGGGGGTTACAGGCAGCGCGCCTGTAGCCCCTTTTTGATGCCCGCCCAATGACCTTCATCGAATACATCGCGAGCCCGCCGGTGTTCATCACGGTCGGAGCGGCGCTCGGTCTCGCGATCGGGTCGTTCCTGAACGTAGTGATCCACCGCCTGCCGAAGATGATGGAGCGCGAGTGGCAGGCGCAGTGCGCCGAGCTCCGCGGCGAGACGCCGCCGGCGCCGCCACGCTACGACCTGATGACCCCACGCTCGGGCTGCCCGTCCTGCGGCCACCGGATCGCCGCGCTCGAGAACATCCCGGTCGCCTCGTACCTGTGGCTGCGCGGCAGGTGCGCGGCGTGCCGCGCGCCGATCGGGGTCCGCTACCCGATCGTCGAGGCGCTGACCGGGCTCGCCACCGCATACTGCGCCTGGCGCTTCGGGTTCGGCTACGCGGCGTTCGGGGCGATGCTCTTCACGTGGTGCATGATCGCGCTCGCGGCGATCGACATCGACACCCAGCTCCTGCCCGACTCGATCACGCTGCCGATGCTCTGGGCGGGGCTCCTCTTCAACCTGCGCGGGACGTTCGTCGACCTCCAGTCGGCGGTGATCGGCACGGTCGCCGGCTATCTCGTGCTGTGGGCCGTCTACTGGGCGTTCAGGTTCGCGACCGGCAAGGAAGGCATGGGCTTCGGCGACTTCAAGCTCCTTGCCGCGATCGGCGCGTGGCTCGGCTGGAAGATGCTGCCGCTCGTGATCCTCGCCTCCTCGTTCGTCGGCGCCGTCGCAGGCATCGGACTGATGATCCTCGCGCGGCGCGGCCGCGACGTTCCCATCCCCTTCGGGCCCTATCTCGCCGGCGCCGGGCTGATCGCGCTCTTCTGGGGGAAGGACATCGTCGACCACTATCTCGCACAGCTGTTATGAGCGGAAAGCCGACCGTCTGCCTCACCGGCGGCATCGGCAGCGGGAAGTCGAGCGTCGCGCGTCTCTTCGAGGCGCACGGCGTCGCGGTGGTCGACGCCGACGCGCTCGCGCACGAGCTGACCGCGCCCGGCGGCGCCGCGATCCCCGCAATCGGTGCGGCGTTCGGGCCCGAGGTCATCGACGGGCGCGGCGCGCTCGATCGCGAGCGGATGCGCGAGCAGGTGTTCCGCGATCCCGTGGCGAGAAAGCGCCTGGAGGCGATCCTGCACCCGATGATCCGCGATGAGAGCGAGCGGCGACGCGCCGCCGCGACGAGCGCGTACGTCGTCCTGATGATCCCGCTCCTCGTGGAGTCCGGCGATCCGCGCCGGCGCTGCGACCGCGTGCTCGTGGTCGACTGTCCCGAGGCGGAGCAGGTCCGCCGGGTCATGCTGCGCAGCAATCTCGCGCGCAGCGAGGTGGAGGCGATCATGGCGACGCAGGCGAGCCGCGAGGCGCGGCTTGCGTACGCCGACGACGTGATCGACAACGGCGGCGACCCGGGCCGGCTGGGACCGCAGGTCGAGGCGCTGCACGCGCGCTACCTCTCGCTCGCCGGCGCGTAATCCATCGCGCGGCGGGGGGCGCCGAGCGTTGTCAGGCGAGGGGTTATCCGTCAGAATCGCTGACGAATTCCGGACAGGCTCGAGGCCGCCCGAGTGATCACTTACGAGTACCCGCTGGTCGAGCGCATCCGGACGATGCTGCGCCTCGAGGACCTGTTCGAGCGCGCCCGCTTCTACCTCGAGCGCACCGAGGCGCCGGAGCACCACGCGGCGCTCCTTACCCTGTTCGAGATCCTCGACGTCACCGGCCGCGCCGACCTCAAATCGGACCTCCTCCAGGAGCTCGAGCGCCAGAAGCAGGTGATGTACTCGTTCCGTTCGAGCCCGGAGATCGACCAGCAGGTGCTCGCCGCGGTCGTGCGCGACATCGAGCAGGCGCACGCCGGCCTCTACAACATGGTGGGGAAGATCGGCCAGCACCTCCGCGACAACGAATGGCTGATGGCGATCAAGCAGCGCACCGGCATCCCGGGCGGCGCATGCGAGTTCGACCTGCCCTCGTACCACTTCTGGCTGCATCGCGAGAGCGACGTGCGGCTTGCCGACCTCAGGGGCTGGGTCGCGCCGATGCTGCCGATCCGCGACGGTGCGGCGCTGGTGCTGAAGCTGCTGCGCGAAAGCGGCAAGCCCGCGCGCCTCACCGCGCCGCAGGGGACGTTCCAGCAGATGCTCGGCGGGCGCACCGCGCAGATGGTCCGCATCCGCCTCGCGCTCAACGCCGACTGCGTGCCCGAGATCAGCGCCAACCGCTACGCGCTCAACGTCCGCTTCGTGATGGTCGGCGGCGCCGAGCCGCGGCCGCGGACGGTCGAGCACGACGTCGACTTCGAGCTCACGTTCTGCAATCTCTGATCGCCACGCCGTGACCGCCGCTGCGCGCACCGTGCCCTGCCCGCGCTGCGGCAAGCAGGTGGCGTGGGTGTCCGAGAACGCCTTCCGGCCGTTCTGCTCCGAGCGCTGCAAGACGGTGGACCTCGGCGCGTGGGCGAGCGAGCAGTACCGCGTCGCGGCGATCGAGCAGGAGGAGGAGCCCGCGACGCCGCCAGCCGAGCCTCCGGCGGCGCAGTAGGCACGCCTCACCCGCGCCGTCCTGCGGCGCTATTCGTCCCAGGCGCCGCGGATCATCGCCACGCCGTGTGCGCCGTAGGCCCAGGCGCGCTCGAGATCGCCGCGCACGAGACCGCCGATCGCGAGCACCGGGATCGCCGCACCCCGCGCGACGCGCTCGAACCCTTCCCAGCCGAGCGTTGCCGCGCGCGGATGCGTCGGGGTCGCCGCGAGCGGGCCGAGCACCGCGAAATCGAGCTCTAGCGACTCGGCCTTGCGGAGCTCCTCGGGGCCGTGAACCGACGCGCCGACGAATTCGAACGCCGGCCGCGTGCGCGCGGCGGCGAGCTCGGCGGCCGTGAGATGCACGCCGTGGGCGCCCGATTCGCGTGCGAGCGCTGCGTCGCCGTTCACCAGCACGATGCCGCCGGCCGCGCGGACGAACCGGACGACTTCGTGTGCGAGACGAACCAGGCGGTCGGCCGGCATCGCCTTCTCCCGCAGCTCGACCAGGCGCAGACCGGCAGCGAGCCGGCGGCGGAGGGCGGCGAGAAATGCCGCCTCGCCGACGTCGCCCGCGTTCGAGATCGCGTACTCGGTCGGAAGCGCGAGCGCCCGAAAGACCGGCGCGTTCGCCGGCAGCATCGGTGCGACCGTCGGCGCATCAACGCGCTGCCACGAGAATGCCTGACCCTCGCGGCCATGCGGCTCGCCGTACCAGCGGCGGACACGGAAGAAGTGCAGCCGGACGGTGCCATGAGGATAGGTGTAGAGGCGCGTGAGCCACGGTGCGGCGTCCTCGATGTCGACGCCGAGCTCCTCGTGCAGCTCGCGCGCGAGCGCCTGCGCCGGCGCCTCGCCCGCCTCGAGCTTGCCGCCGGGGAACTCCCAGTAGCCGGGATACACCTTGCCGGGCGGACGCTGCGCGAGGAGGACGGCACCGTCCGGCCGGATCAGGATCGCGGCGGCGACGTCGATCGTCCGCGTCACTTGCGGCGCGGCGGCCGCACCGCGCGCCCGTTCGCCCGTCCGGCGTAGTCGCGCGCGAACTGCCAGGCGACGCGCCCGCTGCGCGAACCGCGTCCGAGCGCCCACTGCAGCGCCTCGGCGCGCGCCGCCTCGACGTCGGCGGGCGAGCAGCCCATCTCGGTCAGCCAGTGCGCGACGATGTCGAGATACCCGTCCTGGTCGAACTGGTAGAACGAGACCCACAGCCCGAACCGCTCCGACAGCGAGATCTTTTCCTCGGAGGTCTCGCCGGGATGGATCTCCTCCCCGACGCGGTGATACTCGAGGTTCTCCTGCATGAACTCCGGCATCAGGTGGCGGCGGTTCGACGTCGCGTAGATGAGCACGTTGTCGGACGTCGCCGCGATCGAGCCGTCGAGCGCGACCTTGAGCGACTTGTAGCCCGCCTCGGACGCCTCGAACGAGAGGTCGTCGCAGAAGACGACGAAGCGCTCGGTCCGTCCGGCAACGAGGTCGATGATGTCCGGCAGGTCGACGAGGTCCTGCTTGTCGACCTCGATCAGGCGCAGGCCCTCGCGATGGAAGCGGTTGAGGAGCGCCTTGATGAGCGAGCTCTTGCCGGTGCCGCGCGCGCCGGTGAGCAGCACGTTGTTCGCCGGCAGCCCGGCGACGAACTGCCGGGTGTTGCGCTCGACGAGCGTCTTCTGGCGGTCGATTCCCTGCAGATCGGAGAGCCGGATCTGGTGCGGGTGCGCGACCGGGGCGAGCCGCCCGCGGCCGTCGCGCTTGCGCCACCGGAACGCGATCGACGCGTTCCAGTCGGGCGGCGGCGCGGGGGCCGGAACGAGCCGCTCGATCCGGTCGACCAGCCCGTCCAGACGGTCGATCAACCGCTCAAAACCGCCGCCCCGGTCAGGTCCTGTATTCCGCGTTGATTTTGACGTAGTCATAGGAGAAGTCGCACGTCCAAACGGTGGTCTCGGCGCCACCCCGGCCAAGCGCGACCCGCACCTCGATCTCGGCCGGCCGCATCGCGCGCGCCCCGTCCTCTTCCCGGTAGGCAGCCGCGCGCCCGCCGCGCTCGATCACCTGCACGTCGCCGAGCCAGAGGCTCACCTGCGCCGGATCGAGATCGTCGATGCCGGCGTTGCCGATCGCCATCAGCAGCCGCCCGAGGTTCGGGTCAGAGGCGAAGAATGCGGTCTTCACCAGCGGCGAATGCGCAATCGACTTCGCGACCCGTACCGCTTCCGCCTCCGCGGCCGCGCCGGTCACGCGAATGGTGATGAATTTGGTCGCGCCTTCGCCGTCGCGCGCGATCGCCTGCGCGAGCTCGCGGGCGACCTCGATCGCCGCGCGGCGCAGCGCTCCGTAGCCGGGGTCAGCGGTGTTCGCGATCTCGCGGTTGCCGGCGCGGGCGGTTGCCACGAGCACGAACGAATCGTTGGTCGAGGTGTCGCCGTCGACGGTCACCCGGTTGAACGAAGCATCGGCGGTTTCCCGCGCCAGGGCTTCGAGCGCGCTCTGTCCGATCGCGGCGTCGGTCGCCAGGTACGCAAGCATCGTCGCCATGTTCGGCTGCAGCATGCCGACGCCCTTGGCGATGCCGGTGACGTTTACCCGCCGGCCGTCGATCTGGGCCGCGCGCGAGGCGGCCTTCGGCACGGTGTCGGTGGTCATGATCGCCGCGGCCGCTGCGGCCCAGTTCGCCCCACCCAACGTGGCGAGGCACCGGGGCAGCGCCGCCTCGATCCGCTCCACCGGCAGCGGCTCGAGGATCACACCGGTCGAAAACGGCAGCACTTCGTCCGGGGCGCAGCCGAGGACACGCGCCACGGCTTCGCAGGTGCGCTCCGCGGCGCGCAGCCCCGCTTCGCCCGTCCCGCAATTCGCGTTACCGGCGTTGGTGAGGAGCGCGCGGATCGGCCGCCGCGCCGCAAGGCGGCTCCTGCAGACTTGCACCGGCGCGGCGGCAAAGCTGTTCTGCGTGAACACGCCCGCGACCCGGCTTCCCGGCGCGAGCCGGATCAGCATCAGGTCGCGGCCGCCGCGCTTGCGGATGCCGGCGTCCGCGAAGCCGAGCTCGACGCCGTCGATGGCGGCGAGCCGCGCGGGATCGGGAGGGCTCAGATTGACGGCCATTCAGGGCGTGCGCCGCGATGCGGCCGCGAGCACCGGGGAGTCACGACGATCCGTACGTGTGGGCGCCCGGCGTCTGCGATCTAGGACAGGCGCCCGTGGCAATGCTTGTACTTCTTGCCCGACCCGCACGGGCACGGATCGTTGCGACCGACCTTGTCGATCTGCCGGACGAACGGGGCGGGCTTGCGCAGGGTCGCGACCTGCCCTTCGGGCTCCGCCTCGGCGCCCGCGCCGACGAGCGCCTCTTCCATCGCCGGATGCTGGTACTGCACGTTCTCCGGGGCGCGGGCCTCGGCTTCGAGGCGTTCGATCTCGCGCACCTGCTCGGGCGTCTGCAGGTGGAGATGCGCGAGCACCCGCGTGACCTCGAGCTTGACCGTCTCGAGCATCGCGCCGAACAGCTCGAACGCCTCGCGCTTGTACTCCTGCTTCGGGTTCTTCTGCGCATAGCCGCGCAGGTGGATCCCCTGGCGCAGGTGGTCGAGCGCGGCGAGATGTTCGCGCCAGTGCGCATCGAGGATCTGCAGCAGGATATAGCGCTCGGTATGCGCGACGGCCTCCGGCGGCACATGGGACATGCGCGCCGCATAGGCCGCGTCCGCGGCCTCGATGCTCCGCTCGAGCAGCGCCTCCTCGCCGAGGTCCGGCTCCTCCTCGAGCCACTTCTTCGCCGGCACGTGCAGGCCCACGGTGGCTTGCAGGTCCGTCTCCAGCCCGGCAACGTCCCACTGCTCCTCGACGCTCTCGGGCGGAACGTGGGCACGGAAGATGTCGGTCACGACGCCGTCGCGCAAGCCCTTCACCATCTCCGCGATACCCTGATTCTCCAGGATCTGGTTGCGCAGCTCGTAGATGTTCTTGCGCTGGTCGTTGGCGACGTTGTCGTACTCGAGGAGCTGCTTGCGGATGTCGAAGTTGTGGGCCTCGACCTTCCGTTGCGCGCTCTCGATCGAGCGGGTGACGAGTATGTGCTCGATCGGCTCGCCCTCGGGCATCTTGAGCCGCTCCATGATCGCCTTGATGCGCTCGCCCGCGAAGATGCGCAGCAGCTGATCGTCGAGCGCGAGGTAGAAGCGCGACGACCCCGGGTCGCCCTGGCGGCCCGAGCGGCCGCGCAGCTGGTTGTCGATGCGACGCGACTCGTGGCGCTCGGTGCCGATGATGTGCAGACCGCCCGCGTCGACCACTTGCTGGTGCAGCGTGCGCCACTCCGCGCGGATCGCCGCGATGCGCGCGCGCTTGTCGTCCTCGTCGGCGCTCGGGTCGGCCCTGATCACGTCGACCTGCTTCTCGGCGTTGCCCCCGAGCACGATGTCGGTGCCCCGGCCGGCCATGTTCGTGGCGATCGTGATCATCTTCGGCCGCCCGGCCTGCACGATGATCTGCGCCTCGTAGGCGTGCTGCTTGGCGTTCAGCACCTGGTGGGGGAGGCCCGCCTTCTGCAGCATCGCCGCGAGCCGCTCCGAGTTCTCGATCGAGGTCGTGCCCACCAGCACCGGCTGCCCGCGCTCGTAGCACCCCTTGATGTCGGCGAGCACCGCCTCGTACTTCTCGAGCTCGGTCTTGTAGACCTGGTCGAGCCGGTCGATGCGGATCATCGGCATGTGGGTCGGGATCACCACCACCTCGAGGGTGTAGATCTCCTGGAACTCGTAGGCCTCGGTGTCGGCGGTGCCGGTCATGCCGGCGAGCTTCTGGTAGAGGCGGAAGTAGTTCTGGAAGGTGATCGAGGCGAGCGTCTGGTTCTCGCTCTGGATCTCGACCCGCTCCTTCGCCTCGATCGCCTGGTGCATGCCGTCCGACCAGCGGCGCCCCTGCATCAGCCGGCCGGTGAACTCGTCGACGATGACCACCTCGTTGTTCTGGACGACGTAGTTCCGGTCGCGGAAGAACAGGTTGTGCGCCCGCAGCGCCTGGTTGAGGTGATGGAAGAGGTTGATGTTCGCCGCGTCGTACAGGCTCGCCCCTTCGGGCAGTATTCCGGCGCGCGCGAGGAGGGTCTCGGCGGTCTCGTGCCCGGCTTCGGACAGGAGCACCGTGTGGTTCTTCTCGTCGACGTAGAAGTCCCCGGGCGAGTCGGGTGTCGCCTGGCGCTTCAGCATCGGCGCGACCGAGTCCATCTTGAGATAGACGTCGGTGCGATCGTCGGCCTGGCCGGAGATGATTAGCGGCGTGCGCGCCTCGTCGATCAGGATCGAGTCGACCTCGTCCACGATCGCGTAGTGCAGGGTGCGCTGGAAGCGCTCGTCCACCCGCATCGCCATGTTGTCGCGCAGGTAGTCGAAGCCGAACTCGTTGTTGGTGCCGTAGGTGATGTCGGCGGCGTAGGCGACGTGCTTCTCGTCGTGCGGCATGTGCGACAGGATGGTGCCCACGGTCATCCCGAGCGCCTGGTAGACCTTGCCCATCCACGCCGCGTCGCGGCTCGCGAGGTAGTCGTTGACGGTGACGATGTGCACGCCCTTCCCGGTCAGGGCGTTGAGGTAGGCGGGCAGTGTCGCGACCAGCGTCTTGCCCTCGCCGGTGCGCATCTCGGCGATCTTGCCGTCGTGGAGCACCATCCCGCCGATCAGCTGGACGTCGAAGTGGCGCATGTCGAGCGTGCGCTTCGCCGCCTCGCGCACGACGGCGAACGCTTCCGGGAGCAGCTCGTCCAGCGTCTCGCCGCGCGCGAGCCGGTCCTTGAACTCCGGGGTCTTGGCCGCGAGCGCCGCGTCGGAAAGGGCCGCGATCTGCGGCTCGAACGCGTTGATGCGCGCGACCGACTTGGAATACGACTTGATCAGGCGGTCATTGCGGCTGCCGAAGACCGCCCTGAGGAGCCGGGGAATCATTGCCGGGAGATGAGGGCGAGCGAGAAAAAAGCTAGTCTATCATGCGACTAGCGCCATTCCCCCGGCGGTGGGCCGTCGCGCGTGACCGACTGCCACGCGCAGGCGTCAGATCGAGCGATGCTAGCGCTGGGCCGCTGCCGCGAGGTTCGCGCCGGCGCGCAGGAACTTCGACGGGTTCTGCGCGACGCCCTTGTGGCGGACCTCGAAATGGAGGTGCGAGCCGGTGGAACGGCCGGTGGTGCCGACCTCGGCAATCTTCTCGCCGCTCTTCACGAGCTGTCCGACCTTGACGAGGATCTTGGACGCGTGCGCATAGCGCGTCACCAGATCCCCGCCGTGATCGATCTCGACGGTGTTCCCGTAGGCGTGCTGGAACTCGGCGGTCACTACGACCCCCGCCGCCGCCGCGAGGATCGGCGTGCCGGTTTCGGCGATGAAGTCGATGCCCTCGTGCAACGCCATCTGGCCGGTGATCGGATCGATCCGCCAGCCGAACCCCGATGCGTTCCAGCTGCCGAGCGTCACCGGCAGGGACCCGGGGGTTAGCTGCTGCTTCACGCGCGCGTCGAGGAGCTGCGATTCGAGGACGCCGTAGAGGTCGGAGCGCGTTTCGGTCTGGCGGGCAAGGAGGTCGAGCTGACGGCTGAAATCGCCGAGCGAGAGGTCGCGCATCGGTACCGAGAGAGCCGTCGCACCGCCGCGGCCCGGGATCTCGCCGAACCGTAAGTCGCTCGGTCGCACGCCGGCGACCGTCGAGAGGCGCTCGCCGAGCGCGTCGAGGCGCATCAGCTGCGCCTGCATCTCGCCGAGCTTGATCGCCATCGCATTCAGGTTCTCGCGCAGGAAGTCCTGGGTACGCGCCGATTCCTCCTGCTGGGCGGACCGTACGAGCGACTGGAGAATCGGGAGCTTGAGCTCGGCCGCGTGGCGCACGCCGAGGTAGGAGATCAGGAACGCGAGGACGACGAGGCCGACAGCGACGCCTATCCCGCCGAGCACCAGGTGCCGGATCGAGAATTCGATCGACCGGGCCTTGGCCAACCGGTCGGATACCACAATAATGTGCATGCACCCCCCTCTCGGGCCGTCTGTCATGCAGGCCAAGCGAATCGGCGACTACCTGGACCGTGATAACGACACCAGCCGGCTGGTGCCCCAGGCCGCCTTGCTCCTCGCCGTCCGGCAGCATCTCTCCGAAGTGCTGCCTGACAACCTGCGTCGATCGTGCGCGATCGCGAACTACAAGCAGGGAGTCGTTGTTGTTATTGCCGGCAACAACGCCGTAGCGGCGAAGCTCCGACACTATGAGCCCAGGATCATCGAGGCCCTAGGTAAGCGAGGTTTGAAAGCTACCGGAATGAAGGTGGAAGTGCAAGGCGTACGCAGTTTCTCACCGCAAGTGTCTGAGAAAAAAGCCCTCTTTTTGCCCGCTTCCGGCGCGGGCGCGCTCGCACGCTTCGGGGGTCGCCTTCCCGACGGCCGGTTGAAGCGGGCGGTGGACGCGCTTTCGAAGAAAACGCGTCCGGTCTGACTCGTCCAGCCGGGCTGCGGGTGCCTGCTAGAGGAGCGTGAACGCACGCTCGAGCGCAAGCAGGATCAGCACGATGCCCGCGAAAAGCAGGGCGTACTTGAACGCCTGCCAGGCAAAGCGCAGGAACCGGCGCTCGCGCGTGAACACAAACGCCGCAAGCGACGCCCCGATGAGGATGACGACGATGAACGCTACGATCCGCAGGACGAGCAGCATGCCCGCGGACGGTGGATCAAGTCGCTAGCGCGAGCGCCCTCGCCAGGCCGGCCGGTGCTTCGTCGTCCCGCTCGAAGCTCGCGAGCTCCCACGCATCGGCCTCGCCCAGCGTCGCACGGAGCAGCTGGTTGTTGAGGGCGTGACCGGACTTGTGCGCGCTGAACGCCCCGATTATCGGGTGGCCGACCAGGTAGAGGTCGCCGATCGCGTCGAGCACCTTGTGCTTCACGAATTCGTCGGCGTAGCGCAGGCCGTCCGAGTTGAGGACACGATATTCGTCGAGGACCACCGCGTTGTCGAGGCTGCCGCCGAGGGCGAGCCCGGCATTGCGCAGCGTCTCGACGTCCTGCGCGAAGCCGAACGTGCGCGCCCGCGCGACCTCCTTCGCGTAGGGTGTCTCGGCAAAGTCGATGGTCAGGGACTGGGTCGAGCGCTCGAACACCGGGTGGTCGAACACGATCGAGAACGACACCTTGAAGCCGTCAAACGGCTCGAACCGCGCCCACTTGTCGCCGTCGCGCACCTCGACCGGGCGGCGGATGCGGAAGAAGCGCTTGGGCGCGCGCTGCTCCTCGATCCCCGCCGACTGCAGCAGGAACACGAACGGTCCGGCACTGCCGTCCATGATCGGCACTTCGGGCCCGGCGAGGTCGACATAGAGGTTGTCGATCCCGAGGCCGGCGAGCGCCGACATCAGGTGCTCGACGGTCGCGACCTTTGCGCCCCCGCCTTCGAGCGCACTGCAAAGCCGCGTGTCCGTGACCGCACGCGCCGCGGCGCGGATGTCGACCGGCCGTTCCAGGTCCACGCGCCGGAAGACGATGCCGGTATCGGGCTGCGCCGGCCGCAAGGTCATGACGACCTTCCTGCCGGTGTGCAGGCCTACGCCCGTCGACTTGATCGCGCGCTTGATCGTGCGCTGGCGAATCATCTTTGTTCTTTTCGCCCAAAGGGTTGCAGGGTAACACGGCACCGCGCCCCGAGGCCAGCCTCGCGGCGGCCTCTAGACGGCCCGCTCTACTTGCCGCCGCTCGCGCCTGGCCGGGCCGTCCCCTGGTCGTCCCGTCCCTCGGGAACGATCAGTCGGCCTGCTTCCGGAGAAACGCCGGGATGTCGTACTTGTCCACCCCGCTCGCGGACAGCGCCTCGATCGTCGAGCTGCGGTTCTTGCGGAACACCGCCGGCGCGCTCTCGAGGGTCCCGTAGTCGACCACCTGGATGCCAGCGTTGTCGGTGCCGGTCCGTTGCACGACAAGCTGCGGCTTCTGGGCGCGCGCCACCTCGCGGTTGCCGAGGCCGGTCGCCACCACCGTGACCCGCAGGTTGTCGCCCATCGCCTCGTCGTACACCGCGCCGAAGATGATGTGCGCGTCGTCGGCAGCGAAGCTCTGGATGGTGCGCATCACCTCGTGCACCTCGCGCATCTTGAGCCCGTCGTTGGCAGTGATGTTCACGACCACACCGCGGGCGCCTGCCAGGTTGATGCCCTCGAGCAGCGGACTCGCGACCGCCTGCTCGGCGGCGACACGCGCGCGATCGATGCCGGCCGCGTACGCCGAGCCCATCATCGCCATGCCCATCTCGGCCATCACCGTGCGCACGTCCTCGAAGTCGACGTTGACGAGTCCGGGCGAGTTGATGATCTCCGAGATCCCGGCTACCGCGTTGTAGAGGACGTCGTCGGCCGCGCGGAACGCGTCTTTCATCGACACGTCCTCGCCGAGCACTTCCATCAGCTTCTCGTTCAGGATCACGATCAGCGAGTCGACGTGCTCGGCGAGCTCCTCCATCCCCGTCTCGGCGACCCGCATCCGCTTGCCCTCGAAGGCGAACGGCTTCGACACCACCGCAACCGTGAGGATGCCCATCTCGCGTGCGATCTCGGCCACCACCGGCGCCGCGCCGGTGCCGGTGCCGCCGCCCATGCCGGCGGTGATGAAGCACATGTGCGCCCCGGCCAGTCCTTCGCGGATCGCCTCGCGCTGCTCGAGCGCGGCGGCGCGGCCGGCTTCCGGCTTCGCGCCGGCGCCAAGCCCCGTCGATCCGAGCTGGAGCTGATGCTTCGCGAGGCAGCGCGACAGCGCCTGCGCGTCCGTGTTGGCGGAGATGAACTCCACCCCGGAGACGCCGTTGCGGATCATGTGATCCACGGCGTTTCCGCCCGCGCCGCCCACACCCACGACCTTGATGATGGTCCCCGCTGCCTGGTTGCTGTCTACGATCTCGAACATGCCTGACCTCCTTCGCGTCTGCCCTGTATGGGAGTTAGAAATTGCGTTGAAACCATTCGCGCATCCGGCGCAGCGTCGCGCCGAAGCTTCCCGTCTGGCGCGCGAGGATCCCGCGCTCCACCTGCGACCTGCCCTCCGCGAGCAGCCCCATGGCGGTCGCGTAGCGCGGGCTCTGCACCACATCGGCGAGCCCGCCCGAGTAGCGCGGGCTCCCGAGCCGGACCGGCATGTGGAAGATCTCCTCGCCGAGCTCGACCATCCCCTGCATCACGGCCGAGCCGCCCGTCAGCACGATCCCAGACGAGAGCAGTTCCTCGAAGCCCGACTGGCGCAGCACCTGCTGCACGAGCGTGTAGAGCTCCTCGACCCGCGGCTCGATCACCTCGGCGAGCGTCTGCCGCGAGAGCTGGCGCGGCGGCCGGTCGCCGAGCCCCGGCACCTCGATCATCTCGTCCGGGTCGGCGATGCTGCGCAGGGCGCAGCCGTGGCGAATCTTGACGAGCTCCGCGTCGGGCGTCGGCGTGCGCAGCGCCATCGCGATGTCGTTGGTGATCTGGTCGCCGGCGATCGGGATCACCGCGGTGTGCCGGATCGCGCCTTCGCGGAAGATTGCGATGTCGGTGGTGCCGCCGCCGATGTCGACGAGCGCGACGCCGAGCTCCTTCTCGTCCTCGGAGAGGACGGCGATCGACGAGCCGAGCGGCTGCAGGATGAGGTCGGCAACCTCGAGCCCGCAGCGGCGCACGCACTTCACGATGTTCTGCGCCGCGCTCACCGCGCCGGTGACGATGTGCACCTTCACCTCGAGGCGTACCCCCGACATCCCGAGCGGCTCGCGGATCCCGTCCTGGCCGTCGATCAGGAACTCCTGGGTGAGGATGTGCAGCACCTGCTGGTCGGTCGGGATCGGCATCGCGCGCGCGGTCTCGATCGCGCGGTCGATGTCAAGCGGGGTCACCTCCTTGTCCTTCACCGCTACCATCCCGGTGGAGTTGAAGCTGCGGATGTGGCTTCCGGCGATCCCGGTGTAGACGCGCTGGATCTTGCAGTCAGCCATGAGCTCGGCCTCCTCGAGCGCGCGCTGGATCGCGTTCACGGTGGCCTCGATGTTCACCACCACGCCCTTTTTCAGGCCGCGGGACTCGTGCGTGCCCATGCCGATCACCTCGAGCCGTCCGTCGAGCGTGAGATCGGCGACGAGCGCAACGACCTTGGACGTCCCGATGTCGAGCGCGACGATCAGGTTGCGCTGGTCGCGGCGCGCCCGGCCGCCGTAAGGTGCGCGTGCCACGGCCGGCTCCGGCCGGATCGGCGCGTCGGTGTCGAACAGATGCTCGACGGTATCGGCGCTGATCGGGCCTACGAACGAGAGCTGTTTCTTCATGGTTGCCTCGCCAATCAGGTCCGCTTGCGCGGGAGAGCGTCCGCAGCGGGCGCCTCCGGCAAGCGGATTGCAAAACCGTTCGGATAGCGGAGGTCGACGTAGCCGATCCGCTGGTTGAGGTGCGCAGCCGCGCGCGGGTAGGCCGCGACGAACCGCGCGACCCGCTCCTCGAGCGACTGCCGCGCCTGGTCCCGGCCGAGCTCCAGGGCGATCCCGTTCGCGAGCCGCACCTGCCACGCATAGCGGGGCGAGAGCGTCACGTGCGTCGGCTCGGTGCCGAGCGGCGCGACGAGCTCCCGGAACGCGAGGTAGCGGCGCGCCACCTCGCGCTCGGTCCCGGCCGGACCGGCGAGCTGCGGCAGCGTCGCGTCGGAGTCGGCGTCGAAGAGCGTGCCCTCGGTGCTGACGAGCCGCCCGTCGGCCCAGCGGCCAAGCGCCCGGTACTCCTCGAACCGCACCACGATGCGGTCCGGCCACTCCCGCCGCGCCTCCACGCGGCACACCCAGGGCAGGTTCGCGAGCTCGCGCCGGACCTCGGCGAGCTCGAGACCGAAGAAGTTGCCGGCGATGCGCCCTTCGAGAGCGGCGCTCACTGCGTCGGCGTCGACGTGCGCCGGGCTGCCCTCGACGATCACCGTCCGCACCGGCACGAACGGCGCGCGGACGGCAGCCTGCGCCACCGCCCACACCGCGAGCGCGGCGGCCGCCAGGTAGAGCAGGTCGGCGACGGCGTTGAGGAAGCGTGCGTTATCCCACACCGCGCCCCCCTTCCATCAGCGTCGCGGCCTCGAGGATGCGCACGCACAGCTCCTCGAACGGGATGCCCGCATGCCGCGCCGCCATCGGCACCAGCGAGTGGTCGGTCATTCCCGGCGAGGTGTTGACCTCGAGGAAGTACGGATTGCCGGCCCGATCGAGCATCAGGTCGATGCGGCCCCAGCCGCGGCAGCCGAGGGTGTCGAACGCGCGCAGACCCGCGGCGCGGATCGCGCGCTCCTTGTCCTCCGGCAGGCCGCAGGGAAGGATGTACCGAGTGTCGTCGGCGATGTACTTCGCCTCGTAGTCGTAGAAGTCGCGCGGCGTCTCGAGCCGGATCAGCGGCAGCGCCTCGCGACCGAGGATCCCGCCGGTCAGTTCGACGCCGTCGATGAACTGCTCGGCGATCACCAGCGGGTCGTAGTTCGCGGCGAGCGCGTAGGCCTCGTCGAGCGCGTCGGCGCGCTTCACCTTGGTCATGCCGATCGACGAGCCCTCGTTCGCCGGCTTCACCATGATCGGCAGCCCGAGCCGTGCGACGACCGCGGCGAAGTCGGTACCGGCGGACAGGAGCTCGTAGCGGGGCGTCGGCACGCCGGCCGCCTGCCACACGAGCTTGGTGCGCCACTTGTCCATCGCGAGCGCGCTCGCGAGCACGCCCGAGCCGGTGTAGGGGATGCCGAGGAGCTCCAGCGCGCCTTGCATCGTCCCGTCCTCGCCGTACCGGCCGTGGAGCGCGATGAAGACGCGGTCGAAGTGCTCGCGGATCAGCTCTTCGAGCCCGCGGTCGCGCGGGTCGAACGGATGGGCGTCGACCCCCGCCCGGCGCAGCGCGGCGAGCACCATCCCGCCGCTCTTCAGCGACACGTCGCGCTCGGCGGAGCGTCCGCCAAGCAGTACCGCGACCTTGCCGAGGTGGCCTCTCACAGCGCTTCTCCGATGATCCGGACCTCGGGCACGAGGTCGATCCCGAAGCGGGTCCGCACCGCCCTGCGCGCATGCTCGATCAGCGCCTCGATGTCGCCCGCGTGCGCCTTGCCGCTCGGGTTGACGATGAAGTTCGCGTGCCTCTCCGAGATCCGGGCGTTGCCGATCGCGTAGCCCTTCAATCCGCACGCTTCGATCAGGCGCGCGGCGTGCTCGCCCGGGGGGTTGCGGAACACCGAGCCGGCGTTCGGCAGATTGAGCGGCTGGGTGGCGATCCGGCGCGCAAGGAGCTCCTTGATCCGCGCGCGGGCCTTCTCGCCGTCGCCGCGCGGGAAGCGGAACCACGCCGCCGTGAACCATTCCTCGCCGGGAATCCCGAGCGACTTCGGGGGCAGGGTCGTTCCCATGGTGCCCTTCAGGACGCAGTGGCGATAGCCGAGCTCGAAGTCGCCGGGCTTGCGCGCGCGCAGCCGTCCCGCGCGATCAATGGTGTCGGCACGGACGACGTAGTCCCACGTCTCGCCGCCGTAGCAGCCGGCGTTCATCGCGAGCGCACCGCCGACCGTGCCCGGCACTCCGGCAAGGAACTCCGCACCCTCGAGCCCATGAGTGGCGGCGAAGCGGGCGACCTTCGGCGCCGCAACGCCCGCCTCGGCGAAGACGAGATCGGTTTCGAGCCGGATCTCGCCGTGCGTGTCATGCATCAGGACGACGGTGCCGCGGTAGCCGCCGTCGCGGACGAGCAGGTTCGAGCCGAGCCCAACGAAGCACACCGGCTCCTGCTGCGGCAGCATGGGCAGGAACACCTGCAGGTCGGCGAGGTCGCGCGGGACGTAGGCGCGCGCGGCGCGGCCGCCCGCGCGCCAGCTCACGTGCCGCGCCATCGGCTCGGCCTCCCGCAGGCTCCCGCGGAGCTGCGCGGCGTCGAACTGGAGCGGCTCGGTCATCTCCGCCACCGTCAGCTCCCCGCCGCTTTCACGAGCTGCGACGGGACGCCGCCGATCGAGCCCGCGCCCATGGTCACGACGACATCGCCGTCGCGCACGACCTGGAGAAGCGCCGCCGGAAGCTCCGCGATCGCCTCGACGAAGACCGGCTCGACCTTGCCCGCGACGCGCACCGCGCGCGCGAGCGCGCGGCCGTCGGCGGCGACGATCGCCTGCTCGCCGGCCGGATAGACCTCGGCGAGGACCAGCGCGTCGACCGTCGACAGCACCCGCACGAAATCCTCGAAGAGGTCGCGGGTGCGCGTATACCGGTGCGGCTGGAACGCGAGCACGATCCGGCGCCCGGGAAACGCGCCGCGCGCCGCCTCGAGCGTCGCCGCCATCTCGACCGGGTGGTGGCCGTAGTCGTCGACGAGGGTGAAGCGGCCGCCGCCGGGAAGCGTCACCTCTCCGTAGCGCTGGAAGCGGCGCCCGACGCCGCGGAACTCGGCGAGCGCCTTCACGATCGCCGCGTCGGGAACGCCGAGCTCGCTGCCCACGGCGATCGCGGCGAGCGCGTTCTGCACGTTGTGCCTGCCGGGAAGATTGAGGCGCACGTCGAGCGCGCCCGGCATCCCGTCGCGGAGCGCGCGGAAGCACATCTGGCCGTCGCACGGCTCGACCGCCTCGGCGCGCACCATCGCGTCCGCCGCGAAGCCGTAGGTCACGACCGGCTTCGAGACGAACGGCATGATCTCGCGCACGTGCGCGTCGTCCGCGCACAGGATCGCGCTGCCGTAAAACGGCAGGTTCTGGAGGAACTGCACGAACGCCGCCTTCAGCCGTGCGAAATCGTGCTCGTAGGTCTCCATGTGATCGGCGTCAATGTTGGTGACGACTGCCATCACCGGCAGGAGATGCAGGAAGGAAGCGTCCGACTCGTCGGCTTCGACGACGATGAAATCGCCGGCGCCGAGGCGCGCGTTCGACGCGGCGGCGGTAAGACGGCCGCCGATCACGAACGTCGGATCGAGCCCGCCCTCGGCGAGCACGCTCGCGACGAGGCTCGTCGTCGTGGTCTTGCCGTGGGTGCCGGCGACCGCGACGCCCTGCTTGAGGCGCATCAGCTCGGCGAGCATGAGCGCGCGCGGCACGACCGGGATGCGGCGCTCCCGTGCGGCCACCACTTCCGGGTTGTCGGGCTTCACCGCCGTCGAGACCACGACCGCATCCGCGTCGGCGACGTGCTCGGCGGCGTGGCCGATCGCAACGCCTGCGCCGAGCTTTGCCAGCCGCTCGGTCGCGCTGTTCGACGCGATGTCCGAGCCGCTCACCCCGTAGCCCAGGTTGACGAGCACTTCGGCGATGCCGCTCATGCCCGAGCCGCCAATGCCGACGAAGTGGATGCGCTTGACCTTGTGCTTCACCGCGCGAGCTCCATGCAGGCTTCGGCGACCGCGCGCGTGGCCTCAGGCTTCCCGAGCGCACGCGCCTTCTCCGCCATCTCGAGCAGCCGCTGCCGAGTGAGGCCGCGCAGCGCGTCGGCGAGCTTCTCCGCCGTGAGTTCGCGCTGCTGGACGAGGATCGCGGCGCCCGCATCGGCGAGGTAGCGCGCGTTCGTGCTCTGGTGGTCGTCGACGGCGAACGGAAACGGCACGAGAATGGAGGCGACACCGACGGCGGCGAGCTCGGCGACCGTGATCGCGCCGGCGCGGCAGATCACGACATCGGCCTCGGCATAGGCGGCGGCCATGTCATCGATGAACGGCCGGAGCTCCGCTCCGACGCCGGCGGCCGCGTAGCCCGCCTGCAAGGCGTCGAGGTGCTTCGCCCCCGACTGGTGGACGACGCGCGGGCGGTCGCCGGCCGGGAGGAGCGCAAGCGCCTGCGGGACGCGCTCGTTCAGCACCGCGGCGCCGAGGCTCCCGCCGACGACGAGCACGCGCAAGGGCCCTGAGCGTCCCGCGAAACGCTGGGCCGGCGGCGCCACGCGGGCGATCGAGTCGCGCACCGGATTGCCGGTCGCCCGCGAATTCGCCAACGCGCCCGGGAACGCGACCAGGACCCGGTCGGCGACGCCGGCGAGCACGCGGTTGGCGAGCCCCGCGATCGAGTTCTGCTCGTGGATCGCGAGCGGACGCCCGAGGAGCGCGGCCATCATGCCGCCCGGAAAAGCGATGTAGCCGCCCATGCCGAGCACCACATCCGGCCGGTGTGCGCGGATCGCGCGCAGCGACTGCCAGAACGCGACGAGGAGATTGAG
>Ga0335082_10000377_pt1 | contig 45539 bp, 52 predicted proteins | sample Lox_Sample_41_FD_206718 | JGI IMG/M metagenome (GOLD analysis project Ga0335082, IMG submission 206718) | Soil microbial communities from Loxahatchee National Wildlife Refuge, Florida, United States - Lox_Sample_4.1 | ecosystem: Environmental > Terrestrial > Soil > Wetlands | place: USA...
CAGATCAACGCCGAAAAGGTGATCGCCGCCATCGATCCGGACAAGGACGTCGATGGCTTCCATCCGCTCAACGCAGGTCGGCTGGCCAGCGGACTGCCGGGCCTCGTGCCGTGCACCCCGCTCGGCTGCGTGCGGCTGGCCAAAACGGTGCACCCTTCGCTGGCCGGGATGGAGGCGGTTGTGATCGGCCGCTCCAACATCGTCGGCAAACCGGTGGCGCAATTGTTGCTGGCGGAGAATGCAACGGTGACCGTCGCGCATTCGCGGACCCGCGATCTGGCCGGCGTATGCGCGCGCGCGGACCTACTCGTCGCGGCGATGGGCCGCCCGGAGATCGTGCGCGGCGGCTGGATCAAGCCGGGTGCGACCGTCATCGACGTTGGCATCAACCGCGTCGTCAACGAGCACGGCCGCGCGCATATCGTCGGCGACGTCGCCTATGCCGAAGCGAAGGCCGCCGCCGGCGCGCTCACGCCGGTGCCAGGCGGCGTCGGACCGATGACCATCGCCTGTCTGTTATTGAATACGCTTGCCGCGGCATGCATTCAGAACGGCCTGCCGGCGCCGAATATCTGATCCTCATCGTGAGGAGCGCGGCTTAAACGCCTTCACTGCCAGGCGTAGGCGACCTTGTCGAGCGTCTTTGCGCCGAAGCGCTCCGAGGAGCGCGCCACGGCGCGGCCGCCGAGGGCGCGATAAAATTCCACTGCCGGCTCGTTGTCGGACAGCGCCCACACCACCAGGCTCTTCAAGCCGCTTTGCGTGAGATCCTTACGCGCGGCCGAGAACAAGCGGCGGCCAAAGCCCAGCCCCTGGAACTCAGGTCGCAGATAAAGCTCGTAGACCTCGCCGTCATAGAACAGGCTGCGCGCGCGGTTGCGCCCGTAATTGGCGTAGCCGGCAACCTGCTCGCCGAATTGCAGGATGGTGATGCGGCTGCCCTTGCGGATCGCCGAGTCCCACCAATCCGGCCCGCGCCGGTTGATCAGCTTGTCGAGTTCGTTGCCCGGAATGATGCCCTGATAGGCGGTCCGCCATGCCTGATCGTGCGTCGCAGCGACGTCGGCCGCATCGGCTGCCTTGGCTCGGCGAATCTCTATGAGGGTCGTACTCATTCGAGAATTGAAGCAATGAACTTTGCGGCCTTCAAGCCCTATAATTAATGATAGCTTAATGGTGTGGATTACGGGCCACACGTGCGCAATAATGGCACGATTGACCGAGCGAAAACGTGCGCGACCGCGAACGTTGGCGGCTCACGTTTTGCTTTTGGTGTCCTGATATGGGACGCGAAAGGACGGCATTGTGCGCGCCATGCCGAGCGTTGATTCGTTTGTCGGCGCGGCGACTTGCGCGCTTCCGGGTCGCGGCCGAAAGCAGACCGTCTCATCTGCCTTGGCGTCGCGGGGCCACCGACAAGCCGCGGCGGCCGCGATAACCTCCTGACCAGATTGCTCTAGCCGCTCACACCGCCTCGGCTTCCTTGGTCCGCTCGGCCTTCTTGCGGTCGTTCTCGTCCAGGAGCTTCTTGCGCAGGCGGATCGACTTCGGCGTGACCTCGACCAGTTCGTCGTCCTCGATATAGGCGAGCGCCTTTTCCAGCGTCATGCGGATCGGCGGGGTGAGGCGCACGGCTTCGTCCTTCGACGTGGTTCGGATGTTGGTGAGCTTCTTGCCCTTGAGCACGTTGATGACGAGATCGTTGCCGCGTGTGTGCTCGCCGACGATCATGCCCTTGTAGACCTTCCAGCCCGGCTCGATCATCATCGGCCCGCGGTCTTCCAGGTTCCACAGCGCGTAAGCCACCGCGTCGCCCTGGTCGTTGGAGATCAAGACGCCGTTACGGCGGCCTTGGATCGCTCCCTTATGCGGAGCATAGGAGTGGAACAGCCGGTTCATGATGGCGGTGCCGCGCGTGTCGGTCAGCAGTTCGCCCTGATAGCCGATCAGCCCGCGCGTCGGTGCATGGAAGACGAGGCGCAGGCGGTGACCGCCCGACGGCTTCATCTCCAGCATCTCGGCCTTGCGCTCGGCCATTTTCTGCACCACCACCCCGGCGTGTTCCTCGTCGAGGTCGATGACGACCTCCTCGATCGGTTCCAGCGTTTCGCCAGTCGCGGGATCCTCTTTCAGCAGCACCTTGGGCCGCGACACCGACAGCTCGAAGCCCTCGCGCCGCATGGTCTCGATGAGGATGCCGAGCTGCAATTCGCCGCGGCCGGCGACTTCCATGGAGTCCTTTTCATCCGACTCGCGCACGCGCAGGGCGACGTTGCCTTCCGCCTCGCGTAACAGCCGGTCGCGGATCATGCGTCCGGTGACCTTGTCGCCCTCGGTGCCGGCAAGCGGAGAATCGTTGACGCGAAAGATCATGGCCAGTGTCGGCGGGTCGATCGGCTGCGCCGGGATCGGCGTTTCGACCGACGGATCGCAGATGGTCATGGCGACGGTGGCGTTGGGCAGCCCGGCGATGGCGACGATGTCGCCGGCCTCCGCCTCGTCCACCGGCATGCGCTCGATGCCACGGAAGGCCAGCACCTTGGTGACGCGGCCGCTCTCGATCAGCTTGCCGTCGTGGCCGAGCACCTTGACGTTCTGGTTCGGCTTCACCGTGCCGGAGGTGATGCGGCCGGTGACGATCCGGCCGAGATAAGGATTGGCCTCGAGGATGGTGCCGAGCAGGCGGAACGGCCCTTCCTGCACCACCGGCGGCTTGACGTGGTCGAGGATGAGGTCGAACAGCGGCCGCATGCCGTCGTCGTGCGAGCCGTCGAGGCTCTTCGCCATCCAACCCTGCTTGGCCGAGCCGTAGAGGATGGGGAAGTCGAGTTGCTCGTCGGTGGCGTCGAGCGCGGCGAACAGATCGAACACTTCGTTCACCACCTCGGTCGGCCGCGCGTCGGCGCGGTCGACCTTGTTGATGACGACGATGGGCTTGAGGCCCATCTTCAGCGCCTTGGACACCACGAACTTGGTCTGCGGCAGCGGACCTTCGGCGGCATCAACCAGCACCAGCGCGCCGTCGACCATATTGAGGATGCGCTCGACCTCGCCGCCGAAATCGGCGTGGCCCGGCGTGTCGACGATGTTGATGCGCACGTCTTTCCAGACCACCGAGGCGGCCTTGGCCAGGATGGTGATACCGCGCTCGCGCTCGAGGTCGTTGGAATCCATGGCGCGCTCGACCACGCGCTGGTTCTCGCGATAGGCGCCGGATTGCTGCAGCAACCGGTCGACCAGGGTGGTCTTGCCGTGGTCGACGTGGGCGATGATCGCAATATTACGAAGTTGCATGAGGGGTCCAGAAACCAAAGCGCGGGCCCTTATGGACCCGCGACGCGACGCTATTGCGGCGCAATATAGTCAGCAGACGGCTTTAAGCAACCGGCCATAGCGGCGACGGTTAAGCGGCCCGGGACGAGGGCGGCTGCGTCCAGGGCCCGATTGTGGCGCCTTTCGGCAGCGAATCCTGCAGCATCATCATCTGGGCAATGGTCTCGCCGGTGACCAGCCCGACCAATTTTCCCAGACCGTCGATGATGCCCACGGCCGGCGCCTGCTTGGCCTGCAACAGCTTGAAGGCCTGCTCCAGGGTGGCGCGGTGGCTGACGATGGGCATGGTGGCGACCATGGCATCGGCAACGCGGGCGTCCGGGCCGCGCTGCTTGATGGCACGGATCACGTCGCCGCGGCCGACCACGCCTACCGGCTTGCCGGCGGCATCGACCACCGGGAACTCGCCCTGGCCGGTATGCAGCAACGTCTGTACCGCGGCATCAAGGTGCTCGTCCGGCGTCAGCGTCTCGAACTGCGTCATCATGGCGTGGCTCACCGGCACGCCGCGCGAGGCGGCGCGCAGCGCCACCATGTGCGCCTCCGACGATGCCGCGAGATAGACGAAGATGGCGATGAAGATCAGCAACGGATTGTACATCAGACCGATGAAGCCGAGCGCGAAGGCGACGAATTGGCCGATCGCGGCGGCGACTTCGGTCGCCCGCACGTAGCCCATGCGGCTTGCCAACAGCGCGCGCAGCACGCGGCCGCCGTCCATCGGAAATGCCGGGATCATGTTGAACACGGCGAGAAACAGGTTCACCACCGCCAGGCGGTCGATCAGCGAAAAATGCGTGTTGTCGAGACCGGCCGCGGCGCTCGAATTCAGCGATGCGCCGCCGATGACGACCAGCAGCAATGTAATGGCGACGTTCACCAGCGGTCCGGCGATGGCAATCAGGAATTCCTGCCCCGGCTCTTCGGGGATGCGCTCGAGCTGCGCCACGCCGCCGATCGGCAATAGCGTCACATAGGGCGTTGGCACGCCGAAGGCGCGCGCGGTGAGGATATGGCCGAATTCATGCAGCAGCACGCACAGAAACAACAGCACCAGAAACGTCACGCTGCTCCAGGCGCTGGCTGCGCCGCCCTCGCTGTAGCTGGCGGCGAAAATCCAGGCGAGAAACAGGAGGAAGGTGAGGTGGATGCGGACGACCGTGCCGAACACCTTGCCGATATTCAAAGACCAGGACATGAAATGCCTCGTATGGTCGGGGCCGGTCTTTATGAAGTAATATCGACTGTGAGGTTTTGCGAGGCCATTGCCTTCGATCCGAGAAAGACTGGTCCATGGGTGATAGCTATCCGAAAGTGAAAGTGGCGGCTGTGCAGGCCGCTTCGGTGTTTCTCGACCGCGAAGGCTCAACCGAAAAAGCCTGTCGCCTGATCGGCGAGGCCGGCAAAAACGGCGCCCGCGTCATCGGCTTTCCCGAAGGTTTCGTCCCGGCGCATCCGGTTTGGTATCACCACCACGCGGCAAGCGGCGCCATCGCCAACCGGCTGGCGGTCGAGCTGTTCAAGAATTCGGTGGAAATTCCGGGACCGGAAATCGACGCGCTGTGCGACGCGGCGCGCGCGGCCAACGCCTATGTCGTGATTGGCGTCTGCGAAAAGCTGCCGCAGACCATCGGCACCATGTTCAATACCCAGGTCTATATTGGGCCCGATGGCACATTGATCCGCAAGCATCAAAAAATCATGCCGACGGTCGGCGAGCGGTTGGTGCACACCGGCGGCTACGGCGACACGTTCGGCGCCTTCCCGAGCGAATTCGGACCGATGAGCGGGCTGATCTGCGGCGAGAATTCCAATCCGCTGGCAGTTTTCGCGTTGATCGCGGAAGGCACGCGCATTCACGTTATGAGCTGGCCCAACCATTTCCCGACCAGCGGCGACCCGCTGCGCAATCGCGTCGCCATCGACTCGCAGGCCTTCGCGCAGATGAGCAAGGCCTTCGTCGTTTCCGCCTGCGGTACGGTCGACGAGCGCATGATCGAGATGCTGCAGGCGGGCCCCGAGGGCGAGAAATTTTTGCGCAATCCTGATTGCTGCGGCGGCTCGCTGATCGTCGATCCGATGAGCCGCATTATCGCTGGACCGATGGGCGCGGAGGAGGGCATCCTGTATGCCGAATGCAATCTCGATCTCGGCATTCAAATGAAGCTGCGGCACGATTTTGCCGGCCACTACAATCGGCCGGATATTTTTCATCTGCAGGTGAACCGCGCCGCGCCGCAACTCTATTCGGTGCACGGCGTTGACCAGGCGGCTGCGCTGGCGAACGCGGTCGATATGGCCGCACTGCCGCCGCAAAATCTGCGGCTGGAGCCGCCAGGCGAATAAGCGCAAAAGGGGTTACTCGTGGCTGCCAAATTAACCGCAGATGCTCGTAAAGCCGCTTTGGCCAAGCTTTCCGGCTGGTCCGAGGTGGCCGGCCGCGATGCCATCGCTAAAAAATTCGTCTTCAAGGATTTCAGCCAGGCCTTCGGCTTTATGACGCGGGCGGCCCTGGTGGCGGAGAAGATGGACCACCATCCGGAGTGGTTCAATGTCTACAAGACCGTCGAGGTGACGCTGTCGACGCACAACGCCGGCGGCGTCACCGAGCTCGACATCAAGCTCGCCGAGGCGATGGACAGGCTCGCGGGCTGAGCATGGATAAGACAACGCTCGCCGTCTACGACGCCGGCGCACCGGCCTTTGTCGAGCGCTGGCTTTCGGAGCAGCCGCCCGCCGATATGTATGCGTTGTTCCGGCAATTTTTCCGTCCCGGCCTCACCGCCGACATCGGTTCGGGGAGCGGACGCGACGCGGCTTGGCTTACCGCCAATGGGTATCCGACAATCGGTTACGATCTGTCAGAGGCCTTGCTGGCGGAGGCGCGCGCTCATTTTCCGCACATCGAATTCAACAAGGCTGCGCTGCCCGAGCTGAGCGGGATTCCATCGCGGCATTTCGACAATGTCGTCTGCGAAACCGTGCTCATGCATCTGCCGCGCGCTGAGATCGAACCGGCGGTCGCGCGCATGCTTGAAATTCTCAAACCAGGCGGTGTCATCTACATGAGCTTTCGCATCACCGAGAACGCCGACCACCGCGAAACGGACGGTCGGCTGTTCGCGGCCCATGTCGGCGATCATGTGCGTCGCGCGTTGGCAGGGCGGGCGATCCTATTTGACAGAATGGTCGAGCGGCGGCCCGGCGTGATGCACCAGCGGCTCGTCGCCAGCGCCGATTAATGCTCGCCGTTTTGCGGCGTTTCTCTCGTCTTGTTGCGTTGGCGTTTGCACGCAAAGCATTTTGCCGCTGCGCCGGCGATGACACGCTCAAGCACGATTTGTCGAGCAAACTCAGGCGCGTACGGGTCGATCCCGCAGCGGTCAGTTTAGCTAAGAACGGTCCTTGGTTGAACTTTGAACCTTTTCAACGCGGCCCATGACGAAAGCCCGCATGCCCTTGGGGGCACTCGTTTCGCAGGGAGACCGCCATGCTCAAAGCCGTTGCCAAGACGACCCGGCTCGCCCAGTCCGACGACGGCACGACGCCCGTCCTGCTGTGCGTGTTAATCGCCTGCCTGCTCAACATCGTTCTCATCTTGACCAGCCCCGAGATTGCGGCTGCGGTCGCGCTGTCGGCGACTTATTAACGGCACGGCGGACCTTGCGTCCGCTGTGGTGGCTGACCAGATGAATGCCATGGCTTTTGCAGGCATGGCATTCTGGCGCGCCGTCGACGACGGCACGCTCAAGCGCAACTTCTGGCGCAAGCTCAAGCGCGTGGCCGCGCGTATTCCGTTCGCGGAGGACTTGCTCGCAGCCTATTATTGCGCCTTCGACAAGGATACGCCGATCGGCGTGAAAGCAACGCTGATCGCGGCGATCGCTTATTTCGTGCTTCCAGTCGACGCCATTCCCGATGTGCTGCCGGCTATCGGCTTTACCGACGATGCCGCGGTACTGGCGGCCGCGATCAAGGTCGTCGCCGGCAATATCCGTCCGGTGCATCGCGAGGCGGCGCGCAACGCCCTGGGCAGGCTCTAAGGCCGCAGAATCATTTTGCCCATGACCTGACGCGCGGCGATCGCCTTGAGCGCAACCGGCGCCTCGCTCAACGGGTACACCGCGTGCACGTGCGACGACAGTTTGCCCTGCGCACACCATTCGAGAATCTTCGTCATGTTGGCGCGGTGCCCTTCCGGATGGCGCTGCGTCCAGGCGCCCCAATAGACGCCGAGCACGTCATAGCTGCGCAGCAGCACCAAGTTGAGCGGCAGTTTCGGCATGTCGCCGGCGGCAAAGCCGATGACCAGATAGCGCCCGCCCCAGTCCATGCCGCGCAGCGCGGCTTCGCCCTGCGCGCCGCCGACCGGATCGTAGACGACGTTGACGCCCTTGCCGTCGGTGAGGGCGCGTAAGCCGTCCTTGAGATCGGCGCCTGCGTAGTTCACGCCGTCGATGGCGCCGTGTTTCTTGGCAAATGCGATTTTGTCGTCGGACGAAGCACAAGCGATGACGTGGGCACCCATCAGGTTGCCCAACTCGACCGCCGATAGCCCGGTGCCGCCGGCGGCGCCCAGCACGGCCAGCGTCTCGCCAGCTTTCAGCTTGGCGCGGTCGTTGAGCGCATGCATGCTCGTGCCGTAGGTGACGGTGAGGCCGGCGGCGCAGTCGAAGTCGAGACCCCGCGGCATCGCCACCAGCTTATCGGCGTCGACGGCGACCTTCTCCCGCGCCGCGCCCCAGCCGATATTGCCGATGACGCGATCGCCCGGCGCGAAGCCGGTGACGCCGGCGCCGACACTCTCGATTTCGCCGGCGAACTCGGCTGCAGGAGAGAACGGGAAGGGCGGTTTGTGCTGATATTTACCGGCGATAATCAGCGTGTCGAAGAAATTAAGGGCCGCCGCCGCTACGCGCACCACGGTTTCGCCCGGCCCCGCTGTGGGCTCGGCGATGTCGGCAAGTTCGAGCTCGTCCGGGGTGCAGATGCGAGTGCAGAGCAGGGCTTTCATGATGCCTCGATCAGATACGAAATGCCAGGTTATGTAGCACGGGCCCGGCTGGTTTGGCGGCGTCGCATTTAGGCCTATAGTTTCGCGGGGGCGACCGATTGCCGCCTTGTCGAATTTCGTCCCCAATCGGCTAATATCCGTCGGTTCTCATGGGGGCGGCTCCAATGCAGCCATTTACTTCGACCGGTAGGGCCCGATGATAAAGACGCTTCTGCAAAGCCGCACCATTGTACCGTTGACCTTCGCCATCGCGATCTGTTGCACGGCCGCCTTCGCGCAAACCAAGCCGGCGGCGAAAAAGCCGGCCGCTAAGCCCGAGCCGACCGAACAGGCAGTGTTGCTCGGCCAGTTCGGCAATTGGGGCGCCTACAAGGCGACGCCGGGGGGCAAGAAAGTCTGCTTCGCGCTGTCGAAGCCGACTTCCGCAGTGATCGTGCCGTCCAACAAGAAGCGCGATCCGTCTTATGCCTTTGTCTCGACGCGTCCGGCGGAACAGGTGCGTAACGAGGTGTCGGTCATCGTCGGCTATCCGCAGAAGGCCGGCGTCGACGCGACTGCCACCATTGGCTCGGCGAGCTACGTGCTCTACACGCAGAACGACGGCGCCTGGGTGAAGAACGCCGCCGAGGAAGCGCAGATGGTCGAGACCATGCGCAAGGGCTCCGACATGGTGGTCAAAAGCATGTCCCACTCCGGCGCCAAAACCACCGATACCTATTCGCTCAAGGGCCTCAGCGAGGCACTCGACAAGGTGGCCGAGGAGTGCAAGTAGGCTGCGCGCGTCCTATATTTCCGTAATGCGCGCGCAGATGACGGCCTGAATCTATGGCAACAGCAGCTGAAATCGCAATGGCCTCGGCGGCTCTCCCCGTCGAGAAGGCGCCGCTCGAGCGCTATGTGGCGCCGGAGAAACCGTCGCTCGTGGGGCTCACGCGTGCGCAGCTTGGCGCGCTGCTCGGCGCCATCGGCGTGCCGGAAGGCCAGCGCAAGATGCGCGTGCAGCAGCTTTGGCACTGGATCTACTTCCGCGGCGTCACCGCGTTCGATGCCATGACCAGCGTGTCGAAGGAGCTGCGCGCGGAGCTCGGCGACCGCTTTACGCTCGACCGTCCCGAGGTTGTCGTCGAGCAGGTCTCGGTCGACGGCACGCGCAAATGGCTGCTTCGGTTGCCCGGCGAAACGCAGGGCGAACGGCCGCACGAAGTCGAATGCGTCTACATCCCCGACACCGACCGCGGCACGCTCTGCGTCTCCAGCCAGGTCGGCTGCACGCTGACCTGTTCGTTCTGCCACACCGGCACGCAGCGCTTCGTGCGCAACCTGACGGCGGACGAGATCGTCGGCCAAGTCATGGTGGCGCGCGACCGGCTTGGTGATTGGCCGGGTGCCACGCGCCCGACCGACGGGGTCATTCCGGCCGGCGAGCGCTGCGTCACCAACATCGTCATGATGGGCATGGGCGAGCCGCTCTACAATCTCGACGCCGTGCGCGACGCGCTGCTCGTCGTCGCCGACGGCGACGGTATCGCCATTTCCAAACGCCGCATCACGCTGTCGACCTCCGGCGTGGTGCCGATGATCGAACGCGCCGGCGCCGAGATCGGCTGCATGCTGGCGGTATCGCTGCATGCGGTGCGCGACGACTTGCGTAACGAACTGGTGCCGCTCAACCGCAAATATCCGATCGCGCAGCTGCTCGACGCCTGCCGCAACTATCCCGGCGCCTCCAACGCCAAACGCATCACCTTCGAATACGTCATGCTCAAGGGCGTCAACGATTCGATCGACGACGCCAAGGCGCTGGTGCGTCTCCTCAAAGGAATCCCGGCGAAGATCAATCTCATTCCTTTCAATCCCTGGCCGGGCAGCAAATACGAGTGCTCCGACTGGGAGCAGATCGAAAGGTTCTCTCAGGTCGTGTTCGACGCCGGTTACGCCTCGCCGGTGCGCACCCCGCGCGGCCGCGACATTTTGGCCGCCTGCGGCCAGCTTAAGAGCGCGAGCGAAAAGCTGTCGGCGCGCGAGCGCATGGCGCTCCGCGCCATGGCGATGACGGAATAGAGTTCCGTTTCAACCTCTCCACGAATTAACGAAACCGCCGGAGCGCACCGGCGTTGAGCCGATGAAGCGCCTCATCGCGCTTGCGCGCGCGATGGCGCGCGTGGGGCTGCCGCCATAAGGGGGCGCGCAACCGAGAACCTGACCTTCGGTTCCGAAATGGAGGTCTCACATGAAAAAAGACGTAGGATTTGCCGACGTCATCAATCTCATCCTGGCGATCTGGCTGTTCCTGTCGCCATGGATCGTCGGCTTCGCTGGCCTCATCCCGGCGGCTTGGACGGCATGGGCCACCGCCGTCGCTATCGCCATATTCGCGATCGCAGCGCTCGCGGCCTTCGCCGAATGGGAGGAATGGATCAACCTGATCCTCGGCCTCTGGTTGGTGGTGTCGCCCTGGGTAGTTCATGTCGCCGCCACGCAAGGCGCGAAGTTGACACTGTTCCTGACCGGCATCGCGGTCGCGGCGCTTGCCGCCCTCGAGTTGTGGATGCTGCACCGGACGCCGCCGCGGCTGACCGCGAGCTGACGCCGCACGGCGAGCGGGCCGGCTCGGCCGGTCCATGCCGCGTGCGGTCTTGCCGCCGCGCAGTGCCGGGCGCGCCGACGTCTCCGTCTGCACAAGAAGGAAACTTCCTGTAGGATGGAGCGCAGGGGCGCGCCTGCGCATGGCGGGACATTCATGGCACTGCTCGGCCGCATCATCGTCATTCTGTTTGGCCTGTTCATGGCGACGGCGATGGCCGGCATCGCCGCCGCGATTGCGTTGCTCGGCCTCGAGATGCACATGCTTGGACCCGATCCAGCCGAGCATGTTTTCTTCTGGGGCACGGCGGCCTTCGCTTCGGCGGTCACCGTCTTCGTCGGCTTTCTGCCGATCCTGATCGCAGTGGTGTTGGCGGAAGCCTATTCGATCCGCTCGCTGTTGATCTACGCCTTCGCCGGCGCCGCCATTTTCCTGCTCGGCTACTACAGCGCCGGCTTCACGTCATCCTACGAGGAATCGATCGACTATCCGCCGCCGCCGATCTCGCGCCAGGCCGAGATCGCCGCTGCGGTCGGTGTGGTATTCGGGTTCACCTATTGGCTGATCGCCGGCCGCAATTCCGGCCGCTGGCGCGGCAGCTGACTTTCCTTTGCCGTCCTGCTCGGCTAGACCGCCGTCGGCGGGGAAACCATGAACCGGACCGGATTGATCGTTGCGCTCGGCCTCGCCGTCATCGTCGGCGTGATTTTCGGGCTGTTTCCGCAGCTCGATCTGATGATCTCGGCGCCGTTCAACGCATGGGTCGGAAAAGGCGTCAATTTCTTCGCACACATCTACCCGCCGTTCATGCTTCTGCGCGACATCGGATTATGGGTCGGCGCCGTCATCATCATTCCCGTCGTGGCGGCGCTGCTGTTCAAGCTGTTGCTGCCGCGCCGGCGGCTGCTGATGTCGGGGCGCGCCATCGTGTTCTTGATCTCGACCCTGGCGCTCGGCCCCGGCCTCTTGGCCAATGTCGTGCTCAAGGATCACTGGGGCAGGCCGCGGCCGATCGACGTCGCGCAATTCGGCGGCAATCAGCATTTCGTCGCCTGGTGGGATCCGCGCGGCGACTGCCCGGGCAATTGTTCGTTCGTATCAGGCGACGTGTCCGGCGCGGTGTGGACGATCGCACCGGCGGCGCTGGTGCCGCCGCAATGGCGCGCCCTCGCTTATGGCGCGGCGCTCACGCTTGCCGCAGGGATGGCGGCGTTACGTCTTGCGGCGGGCGCGCATTTCTTTACCGACGTCTTTTTCGCCGGCGTGTTCACCTTCCTGATCATTTGGGTGGTGCACGGGCTGATTTTCCGTTGGCCGCGCACGCGGCTCACCGACGAAGGCGTCGAACACGCCATCGAGCGCTTCGCGCTCCCGGGTCACGATTTTCTTGTCGGATTGCTGCGCAAGCGTAAAACCGAGCTCTGACGGCCGAATTTCCTCCAATTTGTAGCATTGTGGCCGCTCAGGCATTAACGTGAATGGGGAACTTTGTTCCGCTCCGGTCATTGCAAGAGTATCGCGCCGGGCTGGATCGCTAAAAAATCAGTTTTTTGCAGCGCTCGGAGCATTTTGTGCACGGCCCGCCCCTGAGATTCTACCCGCCGGCCCCGGTGCCCCGGCAAAAGCCGCTGGGCCCGTTGGGGCTGCTGCGGGTGTTGGCGAAGAACCCGCTGGAAGCGTGGACGCAAGCGCATTTCGAACAGCCGGTCGTCACGGGCGGCTTGTCGATCGGACGCGTCGCGCTGGTCAGCGATCCGGCCGCGATTCGCCGCGTGCTGATGGACAACGGCCAAAATTATCATAAGGACTGGCTGACGCGACGCGTGCTGTCGGCCGGCCTGAACAACGGCTTGCTGACGGCAGAGGGGCATCAATGGAAGACGCAACGCCGCGCACTGGCGCCGCTGTTCGCGCGGCGCACAGTCATCAGCTTCTCTGCGGCCATGATCGATGCTGCGGCGGCGCTGGTCAGGCGGTTGAACAAACGCGACGGCGAGATCGACGACATCGCCGTCGAGGTGACGCGGCTGACGCTCGAGGTGCTCGAGCGTACGATGTTTTCCGACGGTCTCGGCCGCGACACCGAAGATATCCGTGTCGCCATGAAGCACTACTTCGAGGCGATCGGAAAGCTCGACCCCTTCGACGTGCTTGGGCTGCCGGCCGCGGTGCCGCGGCTCAGCCGCTGGAAGGTGCGGCCGATGCTGCGGCTGTTCGAATCCGCCATCGACAATATCGTCGCCACGCGCCGCCGCCGTCTCGCCGAAAATCCCGATGCGGTCCCGCGCGACATCCTCACGCTCCTGCTCGAAGCGCGCGATCCGGAGACCGGCGAGGCTTTGAGCGAAGTCGAAGTGCGCGCGAACATCCTGACGTTTATCGCCGCCGGTCATGAAACGACGGCCAACTGCATTGCCTGGACGCTGTATCTCCTGTCGCAGTCGCCGGAATGGCGCTACCGCGTGCGGGCGGAGGCCGATCGCGAGCTCGACGGCGACATCGACGGACTGGCCGAGCGTTTGGTTGAAACACGTGCGGTGATCGACGAGGCGAACAGGCTCTACCCGCCGATCGCCGCGATCAGCCGCGCCGCGCTCGGGCCCGATGAACTCGCCGGCGAGCCGATCCGCCGCGGCACCATGGTGGTGATCGCGCCCTATGTGCTGCACCGGCACCGCGCGCTCTGGAGCGACCCCGACGCTTTCGATCCGAACCGGTTTCTCGACGGCGCGCACGAGCGCATCGATCGTTTCGCCTATCTGCCCTTCGGCGTCGGTCCGCGCACCTGCATCGGCGCCAGCCTTGCCGTGCAGGAGGCTGCCATCGTGGTGGCGACCGTGACGCGGAATTTTGCGCTAGAATTGGCGCCCGGCCATGCGGTCTGGCCGATGCATCGGGTCACCGTCCGGCCGGAAGGCGGCTTGCCAATGATCGTCAGACGGCGATGATTGCTGCATCTGCCGGCGGCCTGCGCGATACTGACATCGCACCGATTCGAGCGGGGGAGGAATGAGTGGCCGAGCGTGAAGAAGAACGCCTGAAGCGGGTGCTGCAACTGAAGATGCGCGCGCTCGGCGATCCGGCACAGGTGCTGGCCCTGATCCGCAGCGCCGCCCCATTCTACCGCACCATCGGCGGCACCGGCTTCCGTATCCTGCAGAACGTCGACGACCGGGCCCAGATCCTGATCGAGATCGAATACGCCGCCCACGCCGCGCTCGAACTCAACCGCCACAAGGTGGCGAGCGATCCGATGGTCCGCACCTTTCTGCAGGGCTGGCGCGCCATCCTGGCGGGAGCCGCGGACATGGACGTCTATGAGGACGTAACCAAGTAGACCGCCAGCCGCCCCTTGACCGCCGCCACCATCCTGAGTTCAACAATCCCGTGAAAGCGCCCTGTCCCAGGGCCGCCCAGCGGAAGCAGCGCCATGCCCGGCGAGACCAAGAAAACACCCAAGAAAGTCGTGCTCGCCTATTCCGGCGGCCTCGATACCTCGATCATTTTGAAGTGGCTGCAAACCACCTATGGCTGCGAGGTGGTCACCTTCACCGCCGATCTCGGCCAGGGCGAGGAACTCGAGCCGGCGCGCAAGAAGGCGCTGCTCCTCGGCATCAAGCCGGAGAACATCTTCGTCGAGGACCTGCGCGAGGAATTCGTCCGCGACTACGTATTCCCCATGTTTCGCGCCAATGCACTCTACGAGGGCCAATATCTGCTCGGCACCTCGATCGCGCGGCCGCTGATCGCCAAGAAGCAGATCGAGATCGCCGAAAAGGTCGGCGCCGACGCTGTGGCCCACGGCGCGACCGGCAAGGGCAACGACCAGGTGCGGTTCGAGTTGACTTATTACGCGCTGAAGCCGGACGTCACGGTGATCGCGCCATGGCGCGAATGGAATCTGACGTCGCGCACCAAGCTCATCGAATTCGCCGAGCAGCATCAGATTCCGATCGCCAAGGACAAGCGCGGCGAGGCGCCGTTCTCGGTCGACGCCAACCTGTTGCACTCCTCATCCGAAGGTAAAGTCCTGGAGGACCCGGCGCAGGAGGTGCCGGATTACGTCTATTCGCGCACCATCGATCCGGAGAAGGCGCCGGACAAGCCGACCGTCATCAGTATCGACTTCGAGCGCGGCGACGCCGTCGCGATCGACGGCAAGAAAATGTCGCCGGCGACGCTGCTCGCCAAGCTCAATGAGCTCGGCCGCGCCAACGGCATCGGCCGCCTCGATCTCGTCGAGAACCGTTTCGTCGGCATGAAGTCGCGCGGCATGTACGAGACGCCGGGCGGCACCATTCTCTACGCCGCGCATCGCGGCATCGAATCGATCACGCTCGATCGCGGCGCCGCGCATCTCAAAGACGAGCTGATGCCGAAATACGCTGAGCTCGTTTATTACGGCTTCTGGTTCGCGCCCGAGCGCGAGATTTTGCAGGCGGCGATCGACAAGAGCCAGGAATTCGTCACCGGCCAGGTGCGGCTGAAGCTCTACAAGGGCAGCGTCGCCGTGATCGGCCGTGAGAGCAAATATTCGCTCTATGATCAGGACCTGGTGACCTTCGAGGAAGGCGCGGTCGCCTACGATCACCGCGATGCCGAGGGCTTCATCAAGCTCAACGCGCTGCGGCTGCGCACGCTGGCGCAGCGGCGCAGGAAGCTCAAGCTCGACTGAGAGGAGCGGTCCAATGCGACAGCCGGCCGGGAACTGGTTGCTGATGGCGGTCTTTGCAGGCGCGCTTGCGGCTTGCACGAGCAGCAAGGAGGTTCCGGTCGATCCGAACCTGTTTCCGACCGATTACAAAAAGGAAATTCTCGATCTGCTGGCGAACTCGTTGATCGATCCGACCAACATCCGCGACGCCGCGATCACCGATCCTACGCTCACCCAGGTCGACAAGGAGCAGCGCTACGTCGTCTGTCTCCGCTACACGCCACGCGACGCCGCGCGGCAATACACCGGCGCCACCGAACGCATCGGCTATTTCTATGGCGGCCATCTCAATCAATTGGTGGAGGCCTCGCGGGGACAGTGCAGCAAGGCCGCGTACAAGCCTTTCCCAGAACTGGAAAAGCTGTGCAGGTCCGAGCATAAATGCGCCTGATCGGGGCGCGGGCGTTTCGTATCTTCAGCCGGCCGATCACGCTTTCGACATCGTCGAGCGCATCGAAGCCGTCCACGTCCGCGGCGAAAACTCCGGCTGCTAGTTCTGCCCCGTCAGCAGCGGCGTGATACGGCGCACGGTGACGCGCCGGTTGCGCCGTTCCGGGCCTTGCGTCGGAATCTTGAGGAATTGCTCGCCGTAGCCCTGCGTGGTCAGGTTATCCGGCGGAATGCCGAAATCCTGGGTCAGAATCTCGGCGACCGACTCGGCGCGTCGGTCGGACAACGACAGATTATCGAGGTCGGAGCCGACGGCGTCGGTATGCCCTTCGATCAGGTAGATTTCGTCGGGGTTGCGCGCAATCGCCCGCCGCATCGCGGCCGCGATGGGCTCGAGCAGCCGGGCCTGATCCGGCGTCACCTCCCAGGATCCGGTGTCGAAGGTGATGGTGTCGAGGTCGATGCTCGGCATCCAGTCGCGGAGGTTTCGCGTGTAGCGGATCTCGTCGAGCGAGTAGCGGCGGTCGACATGCATGATCGGCGCAGCGATCATCGTCTCGTAGAGCAGGTCCGGATCGGCGCGGTCGGCATCGACGATGTAGCGCTCGCGCGGAATATGGACGACGGGCGCTGCCAAACCGGCGATGAAGCCGAAGCCGGGGCCGCGGTAACTGTTGTCGATGAGGATGACTTCGCGGCCGTCGGGCAAGCGCCGCGTGCGGCGCAGCAAGCGGCCGCCGGCGTCGACCACGGTGATGATTCTGGAGCCGTCCGGCCGTACGATCACCGTCATTGTATCGCTGCCGCGGCGCTCCACATGCACCTCGCGCGCGCCCAGCCGGAAACGTTCGGTGTCGTCATGGCGGATGATCGTGTGCCCGCCCTCGCGGATGATGGTGCGGTCCTGCTCGCGGAATACCGTGCGGTTGCCCTCGTGGGTTTCTTGCCGCTGACCGCGGATCGCCTCGATATGCAGAGTCTTCGTCACGACGGGCGATTTCTGCGGCGTCTGCACCACCGGCGTCTTGGTCTTGTCGAAGGCCGGCTTTTGCTGCACCGCCGGAATTTGCTGTTGCACGGGCTTCTGCATTTGCACCGGCTTTTGCGGAATGGCGTTGCCCGACGGCGGCGGCAGCTTTTTCATCTGCTGCTGCTGCTGTTGCTGCTGCAATTGCGCGGGCTTTTGCTGGATGACCGGCTTAATTGTCTGCTGTTGCCCCGGCGGTTTCTGCTGCTGCTGCACCGGTGGCTTCGGCTGTTTTTCCGGCGGTTTCTTCTTGTTCTTGTCCGCATCTGCGGGGGTCTGCTGCGCCTCGGCGACGACCATGTCGGAATGGCGTTCGACTGCCCTCGCTGCGCCAAAGGCAAGAGTCGGGGCCATAGCGCCGGCGAGCATGAGCAATTTGAGCGTCATCGCTTGTGCCTTTCCTGATGCAGCTGGTCGGTCGGTCAGGGAACTCGAGGTATTTGTCCGCGATGTGACGAGGCCGGGACAAATTTATGCCGCCCGCGCGGCACGAACTGCTTCAGCAGCCGCTTTTCGCCGATTTCAGACCTGCCGGTCCACCATTGCTTTCTTCAATACAGCGATTTCCTTCGCTGGATTGAGGCCCTTCGGGCAGGCTTTCGAGCAATTCATGATGGTATGGCAGCGGTAGAGACGGAACGGGTCCTCGAGATTGTCGAGCCGCTCACCGGTCGCCTCGTCGCGGCTGTCCTGCACCCAGCGATTGGCCTGCAGCAGCGCGGCCGGGCCGAGATAGCGGTCGGAATTCCACCAGTAGCTCGGGCACGAAGTCGAGCAGCAGGCGCACAGGATGCATTCATACATGCCGTCGAGTTTGGCACGGTCTTCGTGGCTCTGCTTCCACTCCTTTTCGGGCGTCGGCGTGGTGGTGTGCAGCCACGGTTCGATCGAGGCGTATTGGGCGTAGAAGTTATTCAGGTCCGGCACCAGGTCTTTCACCACCGGCTGATGCGGCAGCGGATAGATACGCACCGGCGCCTTGTTCTCGTCGATTGCCTTGGTGCAGGCCAGCGTGTTGGTGCCGTCGATATTCATGGCGCAGGAGCCGCATACGCCTTCGCGGCAAGAACGGCGGAAAGTGAGCGTCGGATCGACGTTGTTCTTGATCCAGATCAGCGCGTCGAGAACCATCGGCCCGCAGTCGTCGCGGTTGACATAATAGGTGTCGATGTGCGGGTTGGCCTCGTCGTCCGGGCTCCAGCGGTAAATGCGGAACTCGGTCTCGTTCGCACCGGCGGGCGCGTGCGGCCAAGTCTTGCCCTGGGTGATCTTGGAATTTTTCGGCAGCGTGAATTCGACCATGTCGGAGTTCCTGGCGTCAGTAAACGCGCGCTTTTGGTTCGATATAGGCGACGTCGTTGGTGAGCGTGTAGGTGTGCACCGGGCGATAGTCGAGCGTCACGTTGCCCTTTTCGTCCAGCCACGACAGCGTGTGCTTCATCCAGTTCTTGTCGTCGCGCTCGGGATAGTCTTCCCGCGCATGGCCGCCGCGGCTTTCGGTCCGGTTGCGCGCCGAATCCATGGTGACGACGGCCTGCGCCAGCAGGTTGTCGAGTTCGAGCGTCTCGATCAGGTCGGAATTCCAGATCAGCGAGCGGTCGGTGACGTGCACGTCCGGCATCCCGGCGTAGACCTCGTGGATCAGTTTATGACCTTCGTCGAGCACTTCGCCGGTGCGGAATACGGCGCAATTGGTCTGCATCACCTTCTGCATCTTCAGGCGCAGTTGCGCGGTCGGCGTGCCGCCGGAGGCATTGCGGTATTTGTCGAGCCGCGACAGCGCACGATCGGCCGAATCTTTCGGCAGCGGCGGCTGTTCGGCATTCGGCGTCAACAGTTCCGCGCAACGCAGCGCAGCGGCGCGGCCGAACACCACGAGATCGATCAACGAATTGGAGCCGAGGCGGTTGGCGCCATGCACCGATACGCAGGCGGCCTCGCCCAGCGCCATCATGCCGGGAACCACGGAGTCGGTGTTGCCGTTCTTCTTGGTCAGGGCCTCACCGTGATAGTTGCAGGGAATTCCGCCCATATTGTAGTGCACGGTCGGCAACACCGGGATCGGCTCGCGCGTCACGTCGACGCCGGCGAAGATGCGCGCGGTCTCGCTGATGCCCGGCAGCCGCTCGTGCAGCACCTTCGGATCAAGATGATCGAGGTGCAGGTAGATATGATCCTTGTTCTTGCCGACGCCGCGGCCCTCGCGAATTTCGATGGTCATCGACCGTGAGACCACGTCGCGCGAGGCGAGATCCTTAGCCGACGGCGCGTAGCGCTCCATGAAACGCTCGCCCTCGGAATTGACCAGGTACCCGCCTTCGCCGCGCGAGCCTTCGGTGATCAGGCAGCCCGCCGGGTAGATTCCGGTCGGATGGAATTGAACGAATTCCATGTCCTGCAGCGGCAGGCCGGCGCGCAGCACCATGGCGTTGCCGTCGCCGGTGCAGATGTGCGCCGAAGTGCAGGAAAAATAAGTGCGGCCGTAGCCGCCGGTCGCCAAGATCGTCATATTTGCGCTGAAACGGTGAATCGAGCCGTCATCCATATTGAGCGCCACCACACCGCGGCATCGGCCCTCGTCATCCATGATCAGGTCGATGGCGAAATACTCGATGTAGAACTCGGCCGAATGGCGCAGCGCCTGGCCGTACATCGTGTGCAGCATGGCGTGGCCGGTGCGGTCGGCAGCCGCGCAGGTGCGTTGCGCTGTGCCCTTGCCGTAATGCGTGGTCATGCCGCCGAATGGGCGCTGATAGATCTTGCCGTCCTCTTCGCGTCGCGAGAACGGCAGGCCCCAATGCTCGAGTTCGTAGACGGCTTGCGGCGCGTTGCGGCACAGATATTCGATGGCGTCCTGGTCGCCAAGCCAGTCGGCGCCCTTGACGGTGTCGTACATGTGCCAGCGCCAGTCGTCCTCGCCCATGTTGCCGAGCGCGGCGGCGATACCGCCTTGCGCGGCCACGGTGTGCGAGCGTGTGGGGAACACCTTGGTGATGCAGGCCGTGCGCAGGCCCGCTTCGCTGCAGCCGACGACGGCGCGCAGGCCGGAGCCACCGGCGCCGATCACCACCACGTCGTAGCTGTGATCCGTGATCGGATAAGCCGCTCCCACAACCGCAGGGGCGCCGTTCGTTTTTCCATTCTTCGCCATGATCTAGACTCCGAACGATAATTTGAGGATGGCGAAGGTCGAGGCGAACGCGATGCCGAAGCAGAAGAACGTGTTCGCCAGCAAGGTCGCGAGCTTGAGCTTATCCTCATGCACGTAGTCGACGATGATCTCCTGCATGCCGATCCACATGTGATAGACGATGTTGATGATGAACAGCAGCATGGTGATCGCCACGATCGGCGATCCAAGAATCTGCACCACGGCCGCGTGGCTGCGTCCGAGCAGCGCGATGACGATCACGATCAGTGCGATGCAGAGCGGAATGCCGGCGACCGACGTCACGCGCTGATGCCAGAAATGGTGCGTACCGGTGTGAGCGGTGCCGAGCCCGCGCACGCGGCGCAGCGGGGTGCGCATCGAGGTCTGCTTCATCGCGGGCCTCCCATGGCGAGGTAGCCGATCACCCAGACGACCAGGGTCAGCGAGACCGAACCTACGATGGTCGCCAGCGCCAGAAACTCACGCTCGGTCGGTTCGAAGCCGTAGCCGAGGTCCCAGATCAAATGGCGGATGCCGCCGAGCATGTGGTGCAGCAGTGCCCAAGTATAGCCGAACAGCACCAGCCGCCCGATTAGGGTGCCCATGAACCATTCGAAATAACTGTAGGCGTTTGGGCCGGATGCCGCCGCGATCAGCCACCAGGCGATCAGCACCATACCGAAATACAAGACAGCGCCGCTGATGCGGTGAAAGCCCGACATCACGAAGGTCAGCATCAATTTGTAGACTTGCAGATGCGGGGAAAGCGGACGCGCCCGCCGCGGTCCCGTCGTCGAACCCGCCTGAATCTCGGCCATCGTCATTCTCCAGAACGCTCAAGTCGCGTCGTTCGGTCGCGCGCGGTAACTAAACCGAAGTCCGTTAGCGTCGCAACGCATCAATCGGTGAGCGACGCGCCATTTCCCGGATAACAACATCGGCCCGCAGGAAACCGATACCGCTTTGCCTGTCTCGCATGCCGATGTGCGCAGCCGGTTGCGGTTCAATGAAGCACGGCAACCAGCCACTTCAACAATTGCGAAAGCTTGTATTGTAGATTATCATTATACAATACGCTTTTTACATAGCCTGCCTTCGCAAAATAAGAAGGTGGTACGTGCATGCGCTTCGATTTCACGGATCTGAACCTGTTCCGCCACATCGTCGAGGCGGGCAGCATCACCCATGGCGCGGCGCGGTCAAATCTGGCGTTGGCCGCCGCCTCAACCCGTATTCGCAAAATGGAACTGGCGTTCGGCACCGAATTACTGGTGCGCGGGCGTCAGGGTGTGGTCCCGACTCCGGCCGGGCGCACATTGCTGCAACACGCGCGCGGCATCCTCGCGCAGACCGAGCGCCTGCAGGAAGATCTGACGCCCTATGCGCGCGGGCTCGCCGGCCAGGTGAGGGTGCTGTCCAACACCAATGCGCTCACCGAATTCCTGCCGGAGACGCTGAGTTCGTTCCTGATGGCCTATCCTGACATCAGCGTCGACCTCGAAGAGCGCCTCTCCGATGAAATCGTCGGCCTGATGGCGGAGGGCGCCGCCGACATCGGCATCGTCGCCGGCACCGTCGATCACGGCACCCTGCACGTCTTTCCGTTCCGCAGCGACCGCTTCGTGCTGGTGGTGGCGAAGAGCCACCCGCTCGCCAACCGCTCGCGTATCGGCTTTGCCGAAGTGCTTGACTATGACATGGTCGGTCTCGACCGCGCCAGCGCGATCCAGCGCTTCCTCGCCGACAAAGCCAACCGCGTCGGCCGGCCGTTGCGGCTGCGCGTGCAACTGCGCTCGTTCGACGCCATCTGTCGGCTGGTGGAGTGCAATGTCGGTGTTGGCATCGTGCCGGAAACCACGGTGAAGCGCACCGAACGCAACATGGCGATCAGCGCGGTACGGCTGACCGATGCCTGGGCGCTACGCGAACTGTCGATCTGCGTGCGCGATATCGACACGCTGCCGCCTTACGCGCGGCAGCTCGTCGATCATCTGCGCGCCAGCGCATGAACCAATCGATCACGCCGTGCGCGGCTGGGCGCTTGCCTTTTGCAGCAAATCGATGAGCTGCTTGACCGAGTCAGACAGCGCCAAGACTTCTTTTTCGCGCAGCTCGTCGATCTTCTGGTGCAAGAGCTCGATCTCGAGCTCCGCCTTCACGTTCACCTGGTAATCGTGCTCGGCCGCCTTGCGGTCGATGTCCTGCTGCCGATTCTGGCTCATCATGATGAAGGGCGCCGCGTAAGCCGCCTGGAACGACAGCGCGAGGTTAAGCAGGATGAACGGATAAGGATCCCATTGCTGCACGTAAGCGGTGATGTTGAGCACGATCCAGATGAATAGGATGGTCGACTGGACGATGATGAAGGTCCACGACCCCATCATCTCGGCGACGTCGTCGGCGATGCGCTGGCCCAGCGTGAGCTTGTAGGCATCCTTGCGCGCGGTGCGATGCGAGCGGCGCAGGGTGCGCAACTCGTCGAGCAGGCGCTCCTCGGTCTCGTGCAGTTTGTGCATCACGCGCGTCTCGCCGTCCATGGCGTCCTCCAGATTGATGGTCAAAGCGGCAGGCGCTGGCCTATTTCGGCATCAGCACCCAGTAATCGAGATCCAGGATCACCGCCGGGTCGTAATCGTCGCCGGTCTTGTACGGAAAATCCGCGCAAGGGCGATCCTTGGTGGCGACGGTGCGCAGGCGCAGCGCGCCGACGTCGTTGCGGCCGGGTACATCGGAAGTCGCCAGCACTTCCGACCAGGCGAACACTGTCAAACCCGCGAACAGCGGCGCTACGTGCCGGCCGCCATTGATCGCCGCTACCTGGAAAGCGTTGGCGAGCCCGTTGAACGAGAGCGAGCGCGCCAATGAAATGGCATGGCCGCCATAGATCAGCCGATGGCCGAAGCGGCCTTTGCTTTCCGTGAAATGGTCAAAATGAATGCGCGCGGTGTTCTGATAAAGCCGCGTTGCCATCATATGCTCGGCATCCTCGACCGTGACGCCGACGACGTGGTCGATTTTCTCGCCGGTTTTGTAATCGCCGAAGCGGTGCGGGCTGCCGGCAAGCACGGTATCGTAGGCCGCTGCGTCGATCTTCGGGCAGGCGGCGCCGAATTGCGACGGCTCCACGACCTTCGGCAGCTCGGGCACCTTGTCGTCCGGCGCCGGAGCCGCTTCGTCGCGTTTGCGCACCATCACCCAGCGCGCATAGTCGAGCACGGTCTCGCCGTGCTGGTTGAAGCCGCGCGAACGCACATAGACGATGCCGGTCTTCTTGTTGGAATTCTCCTTGAGTCCGATGACTTCCGATACAGCGTTGAGAGTGTCGCCGGGATAGACGGCTTTCAGGAACCGGCAGTCGGCATAGCCGAGATTGGCCACCGCGTTGAGGGAGACGTCCGGCACGGTCTTGCCGAACACCACGTGGAAAACCAGGAGATCGTCGAGCGGCGAGCGCGGATAGCCGATGTTGGCTGCGAACACGTCGGACGACTGCACCGCGAAGCGCGGCCCAAACAGGGCATTGTAGACGGCGACGTCGCCGAGCGTGACGGTGCGGGGCGTTGCGTGCTGGATGCGCTGGCCGAAGCGGAAGTCTTCGAAAAAATTACCGGAGCTGGTTTTGATCGGCGGCGCTTGGCTCACAACAGGGCTCCTTCTCAGTTCCTGCCCGGGCTAACCATTCTCACAAAACCGTGAGCCGAACGCCAGCATTCGACAACGGGAAACTGATGAGGACGTGTTTAAGCCCTGTGCTAGCGGAGGGATCGCAACGTCCATTTCCTCTGGAGGGAGACACCACATGAAGACGAACATTCTGTTTTCGGCGCTGATCGCGGCCGGTCTGGCCATGGCCCCGCTGGCGCCGGCGGCCTATGCCGACGACATGAAGAAAGACACCATGTCGAAGGACGAAATGAAGAAAGATGACGGCATGAAGAAAGACACCATGTCGAAGGATTCGATGAAAAAGGACGATGGCATGAAGAAGGACGATGCCATGTCCAAGGACAAGATGGGTCACTAAGCCCGGCTCGCGGTCGGGCTTCGTGCATCCGCGGGCCCGGCCGCGCCGTATACGCGATGAGACGCCTTCGTTAGGATGCCACCGCAGGTTTTCACGATGACCGCCGAGGCCATAGCCACCATGCCACGCGCCGCCGCCATCCATCCCGGCTGGGTGCGCGTGTGCCATTGGATCAACGCATTGGCCATCCTGGTGATGATCGGCTCCGGCTGGCAGATCTACAACGCCTCGCCGTTATTCCACGGCCTCGAATTCTCCAAGCACATCGCGCTCGGCAACTGGCTCGGCGGCGCACTGCTCTGGCATTTCGCCGCGATGTGGGTGCTCGTCGTCAACGGCATCGCCTATGTCTCGCTCGGGCTCGTCACGGGCCGTTTCCGCCGCAAGTTGTTGCCGATCTACCCATCCGAGGTGCTCAGCGACGCCAAGGCAGCGCTCACCTTCAAGCTCGCGCACGACGATCTCTCGCGCTACAACGCGGTGCAGAAGCTGCTCTACGCCGGCGTGATCCTGTGCGGCATTTTGATCGTGCTGTCCGGACTGTCGATCTGGAAGCCGGTGCAGTTCCAGGAATTGACCGCCCTGTTCGGCGGCTACGATTTCGCGCGCTATGTGCACTTCTTCGCCATGAGTGCGATCGTCGGCTTCCTCTGTGTGCACGTGCTTTTGGCGCTTTTGGTGCCGAAAAGCCTACGCGCCATGATCGCGGGGCGTTAGGAGAAGCACACCATGCGCCAGCGCAAAATTATCCCCGGGGTCGACCCAAAGCTGGTCGTCAAGGACGCCGTCAAACTGATGCCCGATCCGACCCGCCGGCTTTTCCTGCGCGGCGGAGCGAGCCTCGGCGCGCTCGCCTTCCTCACCGGCTGCGACATCATCGACAGCGACAGCACAGAGAACGCACTGCGCGTGGTGTCGCGCTTCAATGACCGGATGCAGGCCTGGCTGTTCAATCCCAACAAACTGGCGCCGACCTATACCGAAGCCGATCTCACGCGGCCGTTCCCGTTCAACGCCTATTACGACGAGGACGAGGCGCCGGTCGTCGATCCGGCGACCTACAAGCTAGAGATTGCCGGCCTGGTCGAGAACAAGAAACCGTGGACGCTCGCCGAACTGCATGCCCTGCCCGAAGTGTCGCAGATCACCCGCCACATTTGCGTCGAAGGCTGGAGCGCGATCGGTTCCTGGCAGGGCGCGGTGCTGTCCGATTTCCTCAAGCGCATCGGCGCCGACACCCGCGCCAAATACATCTGGTTCAAATGCGCCGAGGGCTACACCAACACCATCGACATGCCGACGGCGCTGCATCCGCAGACGCAGATGTCATTCAAGTACGATCACAAGATCCTGCCGCGCGCCTACGGCTTCCCGATGAAGATCCGCATGCCGACCAAGTTGGGCTTCAAAAATCCGAAATACGTGGTGGCCATGGAAGTGACTAACGAGAACCGCGGCGGCTACTGGTCGAACCAGGGCTACAACTGGTTCTCGGGACTTTGAGCGCGCATTGACTCAGGCTCGGTAATCAATCGCGCCCCGCGCTGGAAGGTGAGATAAGTCCACAGCCAGTTGAAAGCGACGATGAAGCGGTTGCGCACGCCGATCAGGAAATAGATGTGCACCGCGGCCCAAAACATCCAGCCGACGAATCCCTTGAGCTGTAACCGGCCCAATTTGACCACCGCCGCACGGCGCCCGATGGTCGCCAACTCCCCCAAGTGCATGTAGCTGAACGGTCCGGGCGCGGCGCGCCCGGTGATGCGGGCCGCGATCAGTTTCCCGACATAATGCCCCATTTGTTTTGCCGCCGGCGCGATGGCCGGCACCGGTTGGCCGGCCTGGCCAGTGACGGCTGCGGTGTCGCCGATGACGAAGATATCCGGATGCCCGGGCACCGATAGATCGGGATTAACTTTCACCCGTCCGGCGCGGTCAGCCTCCGCGCTAAGCCATCGCGCCGCGGGTGACGCGGTCACGCCGGCGGCCCAGATGACGGTGCCGGCGTCGATTCGGCCGCTGTCGGTATCGACCCCGCCGGCATCGCACTTGGTCACGCGCGTGTCGGTTTTGACGTCGACGCCGGCGCGCATGAGCGCCGCACGCACATAGTCGGACTGCTCGGGCGGAAAGGACGGCAGCAGGCGCGGGCCGGCTTCGATCAGAATGATGCGCGCCGAGCGTGGGTCGATACGGCGAAAGTCGGCGGCCAAGGTCTGCCGCGCGACTTCGGCGATTGCGCCAGCCATTTCGACGCCGGTGGCGCCGCCACCGGCAATGACGAAGGTGAGCAGCCGGCGCCGATCGTCGGTATTGGCGGTCAGCTCGGCCTGCTCAAAGGCGATCAGGATACTGCGGCGGATGCGGGTCGCGTCCTCGATGCGCTTGAGGCCCGGCGCATAGTCGGTCCACTCGTCATGCCCGAAATAGGAATGCACGGCGCCGGTCGCGATCACGAGGTAATCGTAGGCAACATCGCCAAAATTGGCGTGCAACAGTTTTCGGCGCATGTCGACGCCGCGGACCTCTTCCATCAGCACCGTCGCGTTGCGCTGGTCGCGCAAGATGTGCCGGGTCGGCCAGGCGACGTCGGCGGGCGACAGCGCCGCAGTCGCCACCTGATAGAGCAATGGCTGGAAGCAATGATGATTTTGCCGGTCGATCAGGATGACGTCGGCCGGCGCGCGCTTGAGCGTCTTGGCGGCTTGCAGGCCGCCGAAGCCGGCTCCGACAATCACCACTCTGGGTCGCTGTTCCGGCACGGCCGTCCCTCGATCGGTGCCTCGTCAGTGTCGGCCCGAAGCGCCCAGTTGCCAAGTCTGCGGTGAGGCTCTAGCAATCCGCGCGACGGTTTTTCCGCGAGGTATTGCGTATGGCGACCCACAATCTTCTTCTGCTCCCCGGCGACGGCATCGGCCCCGAAGTGATGGCGCAAGTGAAACGCGTCATCGATTTCTTCAATACGAAGGGTCCCGACAAGTTCGCAACCGACGAAGGCCTGGTCGGCGGCTGTTGCTTCGATGCCCACGGCGTCGCCATCACCGATGCCACGATGGAGAAGGCCAAGGCCGCCGACGCGGTGATCTTCGGCGCGGTGGGCGGGCCGAAATGGGACAAGGTGCCCTTCGACGCGCGGCCGGAAGCCGGCCTGTTGCGCCTGCGCAAGGATCTCGCGCTCTACGCCAATTTGCGGCCTGCGGTGACCTATCCTGCGCTTGCCGACGCGTCCTCGCTCAAGCGGGAACTGGTCGAGGGCCTCGACATCATGATCCTGCGCGAGCTGACCGGCGGCGTTTATTTCGGCGAACCGAAAACTATCACCGATCTTGGCAACGGCCAGAAGCGCGCGATCGACACTCAAGTCTACGATACCTACGAGATCGAGCGCATCGGCCGCGTCGCCTTCGAACTGGCGCGCAAGCGGCGCAACAAGGTCACCTCGATGGAAAAGCGTAACGTCATGGTGACGGGCGTGCTCTGGAACGAGGTGATGACGGCATTGCACGCCCGCGAATTCAAGGACGTTCAGCTCGAACACATGCTGGCGGACGCTGGCGGCATGCAGCTGGTGCGCAATCCCAAGCAGTTCGACGTGATCGTCACCGACAATTTGTTCGGCGATATGCTGTCCGACGTCGCCTCCATGCTTACCGGCTCGCTTGGCATGCTGGCGTCGGCATCATTGGGCGAGGTCGATCCCAAGACCAAAAAGCGCAAGGCACTCTACGAGCCGGTACACGGCTCGGCGCCCGATATTGCCGGCAAGGGCATCGCCAACCCGATTGCGATGATCGCCTCGTTCGGCATGGCGTTGCGCTATTCCTTCGACATGGGCATGCAGGCCGACATGATCGATCAGTCAATCTCGGCGACGCTCGCCAAAGGCTTGCGCACGGCCGACATCAAGTCGGATGGCTGCAAGGTCGTATCGACTTCGGAAATGGGGTCGGCGATCTTGGCTGAGCTGGAACCTTTGGCGGCCTAGGCGCCCCGACAAAAAAGCAGCCCCGAGGGCCGCTTTTTCATTTGATAATTGCGTCGGGGCGCTAGAAGCCGAGCCAGGGATTGTCCCTGAGCGGAATTGTGAACGCGCCCGGCAGCGCAGTCTGGTTGCTGCCGAATGCCGTATTGTCGAGCACACCGTCGGCCCGATGATTGGGTTGCCAAGCATATTCTTGAACGCTGCGTTCGCCGGGGAACTGCTCGGTTCCCGGATTAAGGTAGGACCGCTTCTGAATGATGATACGGGTGCGGGTGCGGCCGTCTTCGTCGCGGCTGACAAACACCGTATGCCCGGAACCGACGACCACGCGCTTTTTCTTGGCGGCCGCGCCGGCCGGAGCGGCCAGGAGGCCGAACGCCGCAGCTGCAACGATCGCGGTGGCAACGAATTTCAAGCGCATAGGGGCTCCTCGCCGGGGACTGATGGTCGAACGCAGTTTAGCTGGCTTTCGTTCGCCGCAACAGGGCGAATCACACGCAATTGTGACGCGGAATCCTTAAGAAAGCGGCCCCACCCTACCGGGCGGGGCCGAAGCCCCAGATTGTCGGCGAAGTGTGGCTTTTAGGTACCGTAGTTCTTTGCCAGATAATCGGCGATCGCCTTGGCGTCGGCGTCGTCGATCGGCGCGCCCATGACCTTGATCATTTTATTGACCTCGGCGGTCCAGCCGGCCGCGTTGAGGAACGGCGAGTTCATCGGGATGTAGGACAGGCTGTGACAAGCTTGGCAATTGGCTTCCACCTTGTCGACACCGGACGCCTGCTTGAGCTTGATCGCCTGCTCGGCCATCGCGGGAAACGCGATCAGTGCGGCGATGATTGCAGCGACGTAAATCCGCATGGTCTCCTCCCTCAGGCCGTCAGCGTGATGTTTTGCATGACGTTGTTGTGATAGCCGGCCGGATTGAAGATCAATTCGGACGCCTGGCCTTGGCCGATCTTGTTGGTCGCCGTGACCATTACTGTGTTCTTGCCATGCTTGGCGTTGAGCACGAAGCTCCAAGGCCGGAACGCGTAGCGGCCGAGATCCTGCCCGAGCGTCGCCGTGCTCCAGGTCTTGCCGCCGTCGGTCGACACCTCAACCTTGTTGATGCCGTAGCCGCCGTCCCAGGCGAGCCCGCCGATGGTGACCTTGCCGCGTTTGATCTTGTCGCCGTCGCGGTGGCTCGTGATCAGCGAGTTGACCACGATTTCGGTGATCGGCGTCGAAGCGGCGTCTTCCTGCGTGATGAAGCGGGCGACCACCGGGAATTTGCCGACCGGAATGCGATAAGCCGGTTTCATCCAGAAGCCGCCTTGCGGCTTGGTCAGCACGTTGACGTTGACGAGATGCTTCATCCAATAGGTGCCGGTCCAGCCCGGCACGATGAGGCGCGCCGGGAAGCCGTTGAAGTGCGGCAGTGGAGCCCCGTTCATCTCGTAGGCGACGATGGTGTCGGGGTCCATCGCCTTCCAAAGCGGAATGCTTTTGATGAAGTCCGGCGTCTTGTCGATCGCCGGGCCGTCGGCGCCGTTCAGGCCGACTTCGATGGCTTCTTTTTTGACCCCGACTTTCTCGAGAATGTCCTTGAGCCGCGCGCCCTTCCACTTTGCGCAGCCCATGGCGCCGTAGCCCCATTCGACGCCGGCGACATGCGGCTTGGACAGTCCGCGCCGGTTGCCTGAGCACTGGTTGACCGCGGTCACTTCCACCGCCGGCATCTTCTTGAGATCGTCGAGGGTGATTTCTGCCTGGCCGTTGGCGCCGTCGCCGCCGACCGCGATCTTGTAGGTCTTGGCGTCCACCTCGGGGATGTCGGCGAGGTGATAACGCACGAAGAATTCGTTGTTCGGCGTGATCGGGGTGCGGAAATATTCGAGCGGGGATTCGTAGTTCGGCGGTTTGTCCGCAAGCTGGATCAGCGGCTTCTTGCCCGGCAGCGTCCCCATGGTCACGTAGCTGCTGATTCCCTGCGGTACGCCGGGCGTCAGATCCACGCCGGCGGCGTCCGCTTCGGAGAATTTCGGCAGGGCTATTCCGGATACGGCCAGCGCTGCGCCTGCGCCGGCGGTCCCCAACAAGTGACGTCGTGTGATCATCGTTTGCTCTCCCCAGAGACTTCTTCTTCAGCCAACCCGGCCATCGCCGCGGCTTAGATATTCTTATTTGAATATGATCCGATGAAACGATCCGCCGGTCAAATGAAAACGGCAGCCGGCCTGCGGCAAATCGCTCTCGCGCTGCAGCGAAAATAGTCTCGCGGAATAATATTGAGATGACGCCGAGCTGAATCTCGACCCGGAGCACTCAGCGGCCAATGCGCCGCGGCTCCGGTCGGGTCGCCAGCGCCTTCCACAGCAACCTGTACTTGGGCGTCGACGCCAGGATCGGGTCGTGCTGGCCGCAGAAGCTGCGATTGAGTTCAGCGCGCGCGAACAACGCGCCTACCTTCGGTTCGCTGCCGGCGGACAAGAGCGTCAACCGGTCGAGCGCGCAGGCGAGTGTCGAGCGCTCGATGAAATCGGCGCCGCCTCGGCAGAACCATCCTGACAGTTGCAGCCGCGGGTCATCGAAGTTGCGCACGAACGCAAGGCAGTGGCGCGGTGTCCCCTTCGACGTGTCGAAGGCAACGATATCGAGCGGACCGAATTTGCTTGTCAGCGGCTCGCCGGCGCGACGCAATCCCACCGGACCGAGCGCGGCGGCGTCGGCGGTGATGGTGGCTTTGGGGGCGGCGAACCGGCTGATTTCACCGCCGGGCCGGTAGATTTCCACCTGCAGATAGGGCGAGACGTCGTCCGGCTCGCCGAGCGAGAGGATGTCTTTGCGGCCGCCGCCTTCGGCGTTCCGGCGGATGGAGTAGTGCGACGGCACATCGGCCGCTTCCGGGATGGAGAGTGCGAAAGCCGGGAACGGCCGGGCGATGTCGATCCATGCTGATTGATGCGCCGGGGCGGCAATTTTGATGGTGTCTGGCGGTTGGAAGATCCGTGCGCAGAACAGCGACAGCAAAGCCAGCCCGCACAGAACCGCGAGCCCGTGTACGAATGCGCCCGGCAGGTCGTCGCGCCAGGAATGCAGGGCCGGATGCACGGCCGTTTCTCCATAACGTCGCCGTTGTTTTCCCCTCAATTCTCGCTTAGAAGCGCTGCCATCCGGTTGTGCCCGGACGGGGCGCGGTCGGTAAATTATTCTGGAGCGTTAACAATGGGTTACAAGGTCGCCGTGGTCGGCGCCACCGGCAATGTTGGGCGCGAAATGCTCGCCATTCTGGCCGAACGATCCTTTCCCGCCGACGAAGTGGTGGCGCTCGCCTCACGCAAAAGCGTGGGCCAGGAGTGCTCGTTCGGCGACAAGACGCTGAAGGTGAAAGCGCTCGACCACTACGACTTCTCCGACGTCGACATCTGCCTGATGTCGGCCGGCGGCGCCGTGTCGAAGGAATGGTCGCCCAAGATCGGTGCGGCCGGCGCGGTGGTGATCGATAATTCGAGCGCCTGGCGCATGGACCAGGACGTGCCGTTGATCGTCCCGGAGGTGAATGCCGATGCGGTTGTCGGCTTCACCAAGAAGAACATTATCGCCAATCCGAACTGTTCGACCGCGCAGCTCGTGGTCGCGCTCAAGCCGCTGCACGACAAGGCGACGATCAAGCGCGTCGTGGTGGCGACCTATCAATCGGTGTCGGGCGCCGGCAAGGAGGCGATGGACGAATTGTTCTCGCAGACCAAGGCCGTGTTCACGCTCGGCGAGATCGAGCACAAGAAATTCCCCAAGCGCATCGCCTTCAACTGCATCCCGCACATCGACGTCTTCATGGAGGACGGCTACACCAAGGAAGAATGGAAGATGGTGGTCGAGACCAAGAAGATTCTCGATCCCAAGATCAAGCTGACCGCGACCTGTGTGCGCGTGCCGGTGTTCGTCGGCCATTCCGAAGCGGTGGATATCGAGTTCGAAAAGCCGATCTCGGTCGAAGAGGCGCGCGAGACCTTGCGCAATGCCCCCGGCTGCCTGGTGATCGATAAGCACGAGCCGGGCGGCTATACCACGCCCTACGAATGCGTCGGCGAGGATGCCACTTACATCAGCCGCATCCGCGAGGACGCAACCGTCGAGAACGGCCTGCAAATCTGGGTCGTTTCCGACAACCTGCGCAAGGGCGCGGCCTTGAATGCCGTGCAGATCGCCGAAGTGCTGATCAACCGCAAGCTGATCCAGGCGAAGAAGAAGGCGGCGTAGCCGGAGCTAGAACCTCGGCGGGGCAAATGCCTTGGCGTGTTCTGCCGCGGCGATGCGCACGAATTCGCCGCTTGCCGGATTGTAGACTGACAGATCGCCGGTGGCGACGCCGAAATAAGCGGCGTGCAGACTGAGCCTGCCGCGCTCGACCAAGATATTCACGCAGGGAAACGTCATCAGGTTGTCGAGCGTGGTCAGCGCCGCCTGTTGCTCAAGCGCTGTGACGTATTCGGTGAAGGAGCGGTCGCCGCGCGGGCCGAGCTTCTTTGCGGCCGGCGCGATCAGCGCCATCCAGCGGCCGATGAAGTCGCCCGGCGACAACGGCGCCGCTTCCTCGGCGTAAGCACGGATGCCGCCGCATTGTGCGTGCGCCAGCACCACGATGTGCTTCACGTGGAGCGCTTGGACGGCGAATTCCAGCGCTGCCGACACCGCGCGCTGCGCGCCGTCCGGAGTGTACGGCGGCACCAGATTGGCGATGTTACGCGCAACAAACAACTCACCGGGGCTGGCGTCGAAAATCACCTCCGGCGAGACGCGCGAATCGCAGCAGCCGATCACCATGATCTCGGGCTTCTGGCCGGTTTCGGCCAGCTCGCGATAGCGGTCCTGCTCGCGCGGCAGGCGACCCTTGGCGAAGGCGCTGTAACCGTCGATCAGCCGCTGCGGAAAGTTCGTCGCTGGGGGATGTTCCATGTTGCCCAAATTATCAGCTACCCGAAAAGGCTAAGCAAACGCCATGCCCGAATTGTCGCATGGCCGTCCTGCTGCGCCGGGCTCCCTGGCGACGAGACCGCGGTTTTGGCGCCTGCCGGGGCCGGTTTCCTGCCGTCCCGCCGCCGTGGTTGCCGCATGTTCATTGCCCGTTCAGGTGAAATCGACGACTGAAGGGCGAAAAGACGACGCATGCTGCAACCGAACAAGCCCATCATTGCCAACCCGCCGTCGGTGCGCTCACGTGCACACGGTTTCACGTCGCCGCAGATCGGCGTGCTGTTTGTCGCCTTCATGCTGCTGATTTCAATTCCGATCTGGACCCATCCACTGCCGCCGTTGTCCGATTACGTCAACCACCTGGCGCGCATGAATGTGATTGCGACAATTTCGCACAATCCGCTGCTCGCCCGCTTCTACGAGATCGACTGGACGGTCATCCCGAATCTGACGATGGATCTGATCGTGCCGCTGTTGGCGCGCGTGATGAACGTTTATCTTGCCGGCCAGGTGTTCATCGTCGGCATGTTCGCGCTGATCATGTCCGGCTGCCTCGCGCTCAACCGCGCCTTGATCGGCCGCTGGTCGGTGTTCCCGCTGTTCGCATTCCCGTTGCTCTACAATTTCGTCTTCCTGCTCGGCTTGATGAACTACATATTCGGTATCGGTGTCGCTTTGTGGGCGCTGGCCGGCTGGGTGGCGCTGCGCGAACGCGTCTGGCCCGCGCGCTTTGCGCTGTCGATCGCTTGCGTACCGTTGTTGTTCTTCTGCCATCTTGCCGCGCTCGGCATTTATGGCGTCGGCGTGCTGTCGTTCGAACTGGCACGGCTTTGGCAACAACGGCGCGAGCCCTGGCCGGCGCGCGTTATCGATTTTGTTGCCAGCGGCTTGCCGTTCGTCGCCGCGACGCCGCTTCTGATGGCAAGCCCGACAATGCAGCTCCTAGGCTCGACCTATTGGGATCAGCACGGCAAGATCGACGGGCTGATGTTCGTCGTTAATAACTATTCAGACTTCGTCGCATTCGCGATCGTCGCCACGATGGTCGCCGGCACCGTGTGGGGAGTCCGGCATCGCGTCCTGCGCTTTCATCCGTTGGTGTTCGCCCTGTTGATTGTCGGCGGCGCGGTCTACTTCGCGCTGCCGCGCATCATGTTCGACACCTATATGGCGGACCAGCGCGTGCCGCTCGGCGTCGTCTTCATGCTGTTCGCCTGCGGCGATCTGGAACTGCGCCGACGCCTGGTGCGGCGCGGGGCCCTGATCGTGCTGATCTTGCTGATCACGGCGCGGCTGATCGAGATCGACTACAACTGGTCGCAGCTGTCGGACTCGACCAGCGCATTCCGCGCCTCGGTGCGCCGTATCGTGCCGGGCTCGAAGGTCTTCGTCGCCTATACCGACCGCTCGCTCGGCGAGGACGTCCGCGATCTCGGCCTGGTGCATGCCGCCTGCATCGCCACCATCGAGCGCTCGGCGCTGGTCACGACGGTGTTTACGACCGCAGGCAAGCAAATTCTACATGTACGCCCGGAATTCCACGATTACACCGATCTGCGGGACGGCACGCCGCCGGCGGTGGCGCAACTGATCCAGGCGGTCGATCATCCTTTGCCGTGGATGCCGGCGTTCTGGCTGAACTGGACCAAATTCGATTACCTCTATCTCCTGTTCACCGAAGACGAAGCACCCAATCCGGATCCGGCCCGGCTGAAACTGGTCGCCGACGGCGATCGTTTCCAGCTTTACAAAATTATCAAGCCGCAGACCGCGGCGGCGAAATAATCGGCAGCAAGCGGTACATAGAGGCAGCCGCGCGGCTTGATAGTTTCCGGTCGCCCGATAGAGTTGGCGGCATGAGTATCCGTCCGCGCCGCAGCGTCTTGTACATGCCGGGATCCAATGTCCGCGCCTTGGAGAAGGCGAAGACGCTGCCGGTTGACGGCGTCATTCTCGACCTCGAAGATTCGGTTGCTCCCGACGCCAAGGAGGCGGCGCGCAAGCAGGTCGTCGAGGCGGTCAAAGCCGGCGGGTTCGGCAAGCGCGAGGTGTTTATCCGGGTCAACGGCGTCGATACATCCTGGCATGCCGAAGATCTCGCCGCCGCCGCCCATGCCGCGCCCGACGCGATCCTGGTGCCGAAAATCGTCAACCCGGGCATGCTCGAGATGATCGGGCGCCGCCTGCTCGACATGGGCACCGACCATAAAACGCGTGTGTGGGCGATGATCGAGACGCCGCTCGCCATCTTCAATATTCTTTCGATCGCCGCCGAAGCCAAGGATTCCGAATCGCGCCTGTCCGGCTTCGTTATGGGCACCAACGATCTCGCCAAGGATACGCGCGCGCGCCTGGTGCCCGGCCGGGCGCCGATGCTGCCTTGGCTCGCGAGCTGTGTTGCCGCCGCACGCATTTACGGCATCGATATCCTCGATGGCGTCTACAATGACATCGGCAATGCCGAAGGCTTCGATGCAGAATGCAAGCAGGGTGTCGAATTCGGTTTCGACGGCAAGACGCTGATCCATCCCAATCAGATCGCTCCCTGCAACACGGCGTTCTCGCCGACGGACGACGAAGTGGCTTTGGCGCGCAAGATGATCGCCGCCTTCGATCTGCCGGAGAACAAGAGCAAAGGCGTGGTGTCGATCGACGGCCGCATGGTCGAGCGCCTGCATGCCGACATGGCGCGCCGCACCGTAGCGATTGCCGAGGCGATTGCGGCGCAGTGACAGCGCTTCAGCAAGCACTCGTTCTTTTCTAGGAAGGCGAAGGATTCTGTTTGCGAAACTCGTCGCAACTCTACCCGATCGACGGCGGCTCGAGTCCGGCAGCCTTGAACAGCGCGCCCGCCTCCGGCGTGACCAATGCCTTGACGAAAGCAATGGCGAGATCGCGATGCGAGCTGGCACTGGCGACGCCGGCGACAAAGTCCGAATAAAGCTGAAGTTCCGGAGGGAACGGACCGACGTACTGCGCGCCCGTGACCGGCAAGAGCTCGGGCACCTGCTGCACTGCCATCTCCGCTTCGCCGCGCACGACCAGTTCGGCGACGCGCCCGCTCGGGCCGAGCACGATCTTGTCGTGCATCGCCTCGGCAATGCCGAGCCGGTCGAGCAGCGCATTGAAATAGATGCCGCTGGTGCCCTCGGTCGAGCGCGCAACCGATTTGGCGGCGAGCAGCGTGCGCTTGAATGCCGCGGTGCTGCCGATGTCGGGCTTTGCTGCACCTTCCCGCACCGACAGGCCGAGCCCGGAGCGGCCGACGTCGCCGCGCGGTTCGGCCAGCATCTTGCCCTGCGCCACGAGATCGCCGAACACCGGCCGCGTGACAATGGCGACGTCGAACGCCGCGCCGCTCTCGACCTGGCGCTTGACCGCCTTGGCCGGATCGTAGCCGCAGGACAGCCGGCAGCCGTGCGCGCGCTCGAATTTGGGGCCGAGTTCGTTCAGCACGTCCATCGCAGCGTGCGTGCTCAAGATTCTGACGTTTACGGTCAAAGGGTCGGATCCGGCAGGCGGGAGGCCGAGCTTATGTCGTCCACCTTGCGTGCGCCAGCGCGCGCGTTATGCCTTCGCGTGGGCTTCCCGGACGTGCTTGGCGAAGCCGGGATCGAAGCTGCACAAGGCATGCTTGATACCGTGCTCGGTGCGGAGGAAGGCCTGGCCTTCCAGCACCGGCTCGCCGCAGTCCTGGCATTGCCCGAGCGTTGCGACAAATTTCTTTTTGCGCATTTGTTCTGCGCTGACGGGTTCGTTTTCTGCCGGCATGGCCGCCGCCTATAGTTTGTGACTTTCGATGCAAAGACCGAAAGCCGGTGGCGGTCATTGATCTCGATCAATCGGCGCAGGGCGGCGGCGCTTGCTGCGCCGCAATAAGCGATAGTATAGCTGGCCGCTGGCATCGCGGCGCGCTCGTATCGGCCGTTCTTCGCGCGATGGCTGCCGCCGATCAAACCCGAGAAGGACGATCGTTATGCCCAGGGCCGCGCCGCCTTGGCCTTGTCCTCGTAGCTTTCGATCTTGCTCTGCTTCTGCTTGGTCAGGCCGATGTCGTCGAGGCCGTTGAGCAGACACTGTTTGCGGAACGCGTCGATCTCGAACTTGACCGTGCCGCCGTCGGGCCCGTGGATTTCCTGCTTCTCCAGATCGACGGTCAGCGTCGAATTGGCGCCGCGGTCGGCATCGTCGAACAGCTTTTCGAGGTCCTCCGGCGACACGCGGATCGGCAGCACGCCATTCTTGAAGCAGTTGTTGTAGAAAATATCGCCGAACGAAGTGGAGATTACGCACTTGATGCCGAAGTCCATCAGCGCCCAGGGCGCGTGCTCGCGCGAGGAGCCGCAGCCGAAATTGTCGCCGGCGACGATGATCTTGGCGTTGCGATAGGCCGGCTTGTTGAGCACGAAGTCGGGGTTCTCGCTGCCGTCGTCCTTGTAGCGCATCTCGGAGAACAGGCCCTTGCCGAGCCCGGTGCGCTTGATCGTCTTCAGGTACTGCTTGGGAATGACCATATCGGTGTCGATATTGATCATCTTCATCGGCGCGGCGACACCTTCGAGCGTGGTGAACTTGTCCATGGCCTGACTCCTTGTCGTTGTCATAGCCCGTTAAACGCGCGGGTCAATAGGCCGCGAACGGACTGGAGGAGAGATGCTACTCCGCGGCTTTGACTTTCGCGTTGCGGTCGAATTTGGATTCGCGTTTCAGTTCGCAGATCTGCAAACTGTAAGTCTCGTAATAGATGTCACGAGCCTTGCGCTGCGCGTCGCGGTGCTCAGGATGCATCCGCCAGGCCCGCTGCGCCTCTTCCGATTCAAACTCGACGATGGTGCAGCGTTCGCCGTCCTCGGCGAAGAATCCTTTATGCGAAATATAGCCGGGCATGCCGGAGGCGAGTTCGATCATGCGGCCGACCAGCGCCACGTATTCGTCCTGCAACCCGGGCATGAGGCGAGAGCGGAAGACGGTGACGATCATGTCGAAGTCCTTTGCCGTATCGCGCGATCATCGGTCGATTGTATGAGCCGATCAAACGCGCGTTATCGATTGGAATCATTCACGTCGCTGATTTGGAAGCTCAGGGCCGGCCCTTCTCGTTGCGCGGGATCGACGCCAACGCGGTGACCCAGGGCCGTGCCGAACGAAACCAGTTCTGCTGTTTGGGCGTGAGCTCGCCGCGCTGCCGCAAGGTGCCGACGCGAACCATATAGCTGTCCGGGTTGTCGCCGGGGGCAGTGGAATAGATCGGCGTGCCGCATTGCGGGCAAAAGGCCTGCACCCGTGGATTGCCGCTCTCCGCGGTGGTCTTGAGGTAGCGCGTCGGCGCACCGCTGAGCATCCTGAAGCTCTTGCCAGGCGTGCGGATGCTGACACGGAAGGCCGAGCCGGTGCCGGTCTGGCAATCGGTGCAGTGGCAGATCGACACGTTTTGCGGATCGCCTTCGGCTTCGAAGCTGAGAAACCCGCAGTGGCAGCGGCCGTCCAATCGCATGTTCGTCGTTCCCTTCAGTCGACGCTCGCCTCGAGCGCTTCCATGTCGGCGTCCGACAGCCCGAAGTGGTGGCCGATCTCGTGCACCAATACGTGGGTGACGATGGCGCCTAGGCTCTCCTCGTGCTCGGCCCAGTAATCGAGGATCGGACGGCGGTAGAGCCAAACCATATTGGGCATCGGCTCCGGCACGCTGGCCGATTGGAATGGCAGGCCGACACCCTGGAACAGCCCAAGCAGATCGAATTCGGATTCGGCGTTCATGGCGTCGAGCACTTCCTCGGTCGGAAAATCCGTCACCTGGATCACCAAATTGTCGCAGAGCGTGCGAAATTTCTCCGGCAGGCGGGCATAGGCGTCCGCCGCCAGCGCCTCGATTTCGCCGAGCGACGGCGCCGCCAGTCCGCGCCACGCCGGGGGATCGTTGGAAAAAGCTGGCATTCCGGCTTTCTAACCCGGGGCAGGGGTTCGATGAAACCAATCGGGTGCAAGTTGACGGAACGGCCGGAATGGGCAACCGTTCAAGATCGGGTGATGGTTATGCCGCAAAACCGCAGCGTTTTCGAGATTGCAGTGGTAGTTGCCGCGTTATTTGCCGGCGGTCCGGCCGCCGCCGAAAATGCACGCGACACCCGAGAGTTCTCCGCGCAGACGGGGCATCGTCCGCATATTGTGATCCGGCCGCGCCGGCTTGAGCCGGCTCCCACTGCCAAGCGTCATTGCCGCTTCTGGCTAGCCCCAGAGTACCGAGTCAGCGGGCCGGTGATCGTGCCGCAGCAGCAGTGCTGGTGGCGATAGCCAGCGCGCAGGGAACTTCCGGGACGACCGTTTCTTAGATAGGGGTATCCGGAGGTCTATCCATGTCGAAACTCGTGAAATTCCTTGCAATTACGGCCCTGATCGCCGGCGCTTTCGCCATGACGCCGGTTCCCGCTGCCGCGTATCACGGTCATGGCGGCGGTCACTGGCACGGCGGCGGTCATTGGCACGGCGGCGGCCATTGGCACGGCGGCGGCTGGGGCGGCTTCGGTCCCGGCTTTGTCTTCGGCTTCGGCTCGGGCTGGGGCTGGGGCGGCTATCCGTATTACGCCGAACCCTACTATGCCGAACCCGCCTGCGGCTGGGTACGTGTGCGCGTCTGGCGGCACGGCCACTATTACCTGCGGCGCGCCTGGCGCTGCTGGTGATTCACGTTTCCCGTGAAACGAAAAAGGCCCGCCTGATTTGGCGGGCCTTTTGATTTGGCAATCGAGCTCCGTCGCTACTTCCACTCGCGCACGTCGACGAAATGCCCGGCGATCGCCGCCGCCGCCGCCATCGCCGGCGACACGAGGTGCGTGCGGCCCTTGTAACCCTGGCGGCCTTCGAAGTTGCGGTTCGAGGTCGAGGCGCAGCGCTCGCCCGGCTTGAGCTTGTCCGGGTTCATGGCGAGACACATCGAGCAGCCCGGCTCGCGCCAGTCGAAGCCGGCCGCCTTGAAGATCTTGTCGAGCCCTTCGGCCTCCGCCTGTTCCTTCACCAGCCCGGAGCCGGGCACGATCATGGCGTAGACGTTGGCGTTCACAGTCTTGCCGGCGGCGACGCGCGCGACCTCGCGCAGATCCTCGATGCGCGCATTGGTGCAGGAGCCGATGAAGACTCGGTCGAGCTTGATGTCGGCAATCTTCTCGCCGCCTTGCAAGCCCATGTAGCCGAGCGAGCGCTCGGCGGCCGCGCGCTTTTTCTCGTCGGCTATGTCAGCCGCCACTGGCACGCGGCCGGTGATCGACACCACCTGCTCGGGGCTGGTGCCCCAGGTGACCAGCGGCGGCAACTTCGCCGCGTCGAGCCTGACCTCGCGATCAAAATGCGCGCCGTCATCGGAAGCGAGCGTCTCCCAGTAGCGCATCGCTTCGTCCCAGGCCTTGCCCTTGGGCGCTTTCGGCTTGTCCTTGAGATAGGCGTAGGCCTTCTCGTCCGGCGCGATGAAGCCGGCCTTGGCGCCGCCTTCGACCGACATGTTGCAGATGGTCATGCGCCCTTCCATCGAGCAGGCGCGGATCGCCTCGCCGGCATATTCCAGCGCGTAGCCGGTGCCGCCCGCGGTGCCGATTTCGCCGATGATGGCGAGGATGATGTCCTTAGCGGTGACGCCCGCCGGCAACTTGCCGTCGACCACCGCGCGCATGTTCAGGGATTTCTTCTGGATCAGCGTCTGCGTCGCCAGCACGTGCTCGACTTCCGAGGTGCCGATGCCGTAGGCGAGCGCGCCGAAGGCGCCGTGCGTCGCGGTGTGGCTGTCGCCGCAGACGATCGTCGTGCCGGGCAGGGTGAAGCCCTGCTCGGGGCCGATGATGTGAACGATGCCCTGGCGTTTGTCGAACTCGTTGTAATACTCGATGCCGAAATCCTTGGCGTTCTGGGCCAGCGCCGCGATCTGCTCGGTGCTTTCCGGATCGGGATTGGGTTTATTGCGGTCCGACGTCGGCACGTTGTGATCGACCACGGCGAGCGTCTTGTCGGGCGCGTGCACTTTGCGGCCGGCGACGCGCAGGCCTTCGAACGCCTGCGGGCTGGTGACCTCGTGCACGAGATGGCGGTCGATATAGATGAGCGCGGTGCCGTCCGGCTGCTCGTCAACCAGATGGTCGTCCCAGATTTTGTCGTACAGCGTACGCGGTTTCATGACTCGAAGGCCTTGCTTAGAGGAAAAGGGAAAGCTGCGTGCAGTGCGGCGTTTGCCGACACGCCGGTCAAAGTCCGGCTTGCACAGCCGTCAAGCGCCCGAAGAATCGCCACGGCAACCGCGCGTGATCGGCGAGAATAATGCGCTGAGCTCTGCTGATCATGGACGGTATATAGCGCTTTCGACCGGCAAAGAAAAAGGGCCGCGGAGCGGCCCCTTTTCCCGGCATTCCCCCGCATAGCCGGAGCTTATTCCTTGGCGGCGGTCTCGGCTGCTTCCGCACCGGCGCCGGCGGCTTCCGAGATGCGCGCCTTCTTGCCGCGCAGACCGCGCAGGTAATAGAGCTTGGCGCGGCGCACCTTGCCGCGGCGCACCACCTTGATCGAGTCGATCATCGGCGCGTAGAGCGGGAACACGCGCTCGACGCCTTCGCCGTAGGAAATCTTGCGCACGGTGAAGTTCTCGTTGATGCCGCGACCGGAGCGACCGATGCAGACGCCTTCGTAGGCCTGCACGCGGGTCTTGTCGCCTTCGACGACCTTGACGTTGACCAGCACGGTGTCGCCCGGCTGGAAGTCGGGAATCTCGCGGCCGGCCGAGAGCTTCTCGACCTGCTCTTTTTCGAGCTGCTGGATGATGTTCATGGGCTTGAGTCTCCGTCGGCAGCGCCAGCAACCGGCGCGCGGTCTTGTCTGGTCCTGAATGGGTTGGGCGAGCTTCTAGACCAAAGATTGCGGCTTGTCACCCTCGGGTTTTTGGCTTGTTTTTGGCCGCTTTACGGGCCTGATAGGCCGCCCAAAGGTCCGGCCGGCGCTCGGCCGTCAACCGTTCGGCTTCGGCGCGCCGCCATTGGGCGACCTTGGCGTGGTCGCCGGAGGTCAGCACCTCGGGGACCGGCTCGCCTTCGAACACCGGCGGGCGCGTGTATTGCGGATATTCCAGCAAGCCGTCAGCGAAGCTCTCCTCGGCGATCGAGGCTTCCTTGCCCATGACGCCGGGCAACAGCCGCACGCAGGCGTCGATGAGCGCAATCGCCGCCGGCTCGCCGCCCGAGAGCACGAAATCGCCGAGCGAGACTTCCTCGAGTTGGCGCGCCTTGATCAGCCGCTCGTCGACGCCCTCGAAGCGGCCGCAGACGATGACGACGCCGAGGCCCGCGGCCAAGTTGGCCACGCGCCGCTGCGTCAGCGGCCTGCCGCGCGGGCTCATCAACAGGCGGGGGCGATGGTCGTGCGGCACGGTGTCGAGCGCGCGCGCCAGCACGTCGGCTTTCATCACCATGCCGGGCCCGCCGCCCGCCGGAGTGTCGTCCACCGTGCGGTGCTTGTCCGTCGCGGCGCAGCGGATGTCGTGGGTATCGAGCGACCAGATGCCGGTCCCGAGCGCCTTACCGGCGAGGCTGACACCGAGCGGGCCGGGAAACATCTCCGGGAAAATGGTGAGGATCGAGGCTCGCCACATGCCTATTCGTCCCGCGCGTCGGTTTCGATGGGTCGCACGACAACGATGCGTCCAGCTTTTATGTCCACCGTCGGCACCGTCGTCTCGTTGAAGACAATCAACAGCGCCTCGCCGCCAGCAGTCGGCGCAATCTCGATCAGATCGCCGGCGCCGAAGTTATGGATCGCGGTGACCGTGCCGAGCGCGGCACCGTCCTCGCTTACCGCCGCAAGGCCGACGAGGTCGGCGTGATAGAAGGTGTCGTCCTCTTCGATCGCCGGCAGCCGGTCGCGCGGCACGAAAAGGTCGGTGTTGCGTAACGCCTCCGCGGCGTTGCGATCCGCGACGCCGGCGAGGCGCGCGACCAGGAAGTCCTTCGCCGCGCGCACCGCCTCGATCTCGAACCGCCGCTTGCCGTCTTCGGTCTCCAGCGGACCGTATTGCGCGACGGCGAGCGGATCTTCCGTGAACGACCACAGCCGCACCTCGCCGCGAATGCCGTGCGCGGCACCGATGCGGGCGACGCGGATGCGGTCGGCCACGGCGCGCTAGCGACGTCAGCTCGCCGCCGGCGCGGGCGCTGCCGCAGGCGCCGCCGCCGCAGCCTCCTTGGCCTTGGCGGCCTCTTCCGCTTTCGCTTTGCGCTCCTTGCGCGGCACCGCCTTTTCCGGGTTGTTGCGCTTCTCGCGCTTGGCGATGCCGGCGGCATCGAGGAAGCGCATGACGCGGTCGGACGGCTGCGCACCCTTCTTCATCCACGACTGCACCTTGTCGAGATCGAGCTTCAGCCGCTCGGTCTTCTCTTTCGGCAGCAGCGGATTGAAGAAGCCGAGCCGCTCGATGAAGCGGCCGTCGCGCGGCGAACGCGAGTCGGCGACGACGATATGATAGACCGGCCGCTTCTTGGTGCCGGCGCGGGCCATGCGGATGACGAGAGACATTTCGGTTTTCCTTTCTGACTAAATGGTCATTTCTTTTTTCCGAGTCCGGGCAAGTTCGGTAAATTGCCCGGCAATCCAGGAAACTTTCCGCTGCCGAGCCCGGGCAGGCCCGGGATGTTCGGCGGCAAATTCGGCATGGCCGGCGGCACGGAACTGCCCGGCATTCCCGGCGGCAACGCGCCGCCGGGCATCTTCTTGGCGAGCTCCGCCATCTGCTCGGGCGTCGGCACACCGCCCGAGCCGAAGCCCATGATCTGGCCGAGGCCGGCGAGCGCGCCGCGCTTGCCTGAACCCATCGCCTTCATCATGTCGGCCATGCCGCGGTGCATTTTCAAAAGCTTGTTGATGTACTCCGGCGTGGTGCCCGAGCCCGCGGCAATGCGCTTTTTGCGGCTGGCCTTGAGGATGTCCGGGTTTCGCCGCTCCTGCGGCGTCATCGAATCGATGATGGCCATCTGCCGCTTCAACAGCTTGTCGTCGAGACCGGCATTGGCAATCTGGTTTTTCATCTTGGCGACGCCGGGCATCATGCCGAGCAGGCCGCCCATGCCGCCCATCGCCTGCATCTGCTGCAACTGTTCGCGCAGGTCGCCGAGGTCGAACTTGCCCTTGCGCATCTTCTCGGCGGCGCGCATCGCCTTTTCGGCGTCGATATTGGCGGCAGCCTTCTCGACCAGGGCGACGATGTCGCCCATGCCGAGGATGCGGCCGGCGATGCGCGCGGGATCGAACTCTTCGAGCGCATCGAGCTTTTCGCCGACGCCGATCAGCTTGATCGGCTTGTTGGTGACTGCGCGCATCGACAGCGCGGCGCCGCCGCGGCCGTCGCCGTCGACGCGGGTGAGCACGATGCCGGTCAGGCCGACACGCTGGTCGAACGACCGCGCCAGATTGACCGCATCCTGGCCGGTCAGCGCGTCGGCGACGAGCAGCACCTCGTGCGGCTGCGCAGCCTTCTTCACGTCGGCCGCTTCGTTCATCATCTCGTCGTCGAGCGTGGTGCGGCCCGCGGTATCGAGCAGCACCACGTCGTAGCCGCCGAGGCGGGCCGCTTCCAAGGCGCGCTTGGCGATCTGCGGCGGCTGCTGGCTGGCGACGACCGGCAGCGTGTCGATTTGCGCCTCGCGGCCGAGCACGGCCAATTGCTCCATCGCCGCCGGCCGGCGCACGTCGAGCGAGGCCATCAATACTTTTTTCTTCTGCCGGTCGGCCAGGCGGCGCGCGACCTTCGCGGTGGTCGTGGTTTTGCCGGAGCCCTGCAGGCCGACCATCATGACGGCGACCGGCGGTGCGGCATTCAGATCGATACCCTGACTGTCGGCGCCGAGCGTCTGCACCAGCTGATCGTGCACGATCTTGACGACCATCTGGCCAGGAGTGACCGACTTCATTACCTCGACGCCGACCGCCTGCTTCTTCACGCCATCGGTAAACGCGCGCGCCACGTCGAGGGCGACGTCGGCTTCGAGCAGCGCGCGCCGCACCTCGCGCAGCGCGGCATCGACGTCGGCTTCGCTCAGCGCGCCGCGGCGGGTGAGGCGGTCGAGAATGCCGCCGAGTTTTTCCGACAACGTGTCGAACATCTCTTCTCTTCCTTCGCCTCTCCCAGTCGATGTCGGATTTATCCGACTTCGACCACACTGAATGCCGAACTCGGGCAAGCCCGAGTTCGGTGAGAGAGTTCGACCGCGTAGCGGTCGGGTGAGGGGTTACGCCCTCGAATTTCGTGACCCCCTCACCCGCGATCCTCAGGCTTCGCCTTCGGATCGACCTCTCCCCGCAGGGGAGAGGTGAAGAAAGGGCCGCAAACGCTTTAACGCCCGAG
>Ga0335082_10000378_pt1 | contig 45508 bp, 40 predicted proteins | sample Lox_Sample_41_FD_206718 | JGI IMG/M metagenome (GOLD analysis project Ga0335082, IMG submission 206718) | Soil microbial communities from Loxahatchee National Wildlife Refuge, Florida, United States - Lox_Sample_4.1 | ecosystem: Environmental > Terrestrial > Soil > Wetlands | place: USA...
CGTGGCGCGCCAACGACATCTTGTGGGGCCGCGTCGACGGGTTGTGTCAGTTGGTGGAATCCCTGCTGACCCGCGACCGCGTCGCGGAGCTGGCCGGCAGCGCCACATGGCGCAGCCAGCTACGGGCTGCGCTGCTTCGAGCCGAGCAGCGGGGCCGGTGGTGAGCCGCGCTGGCGCCCGGCGCTCGACCCGAGCGTCTTGTTTCCGCAAAGCGGCGCCGCGGTGCACGCCGAGTGCCGGCGCTGGCTCAGCCAGTTGCTCAGCGAGGACGCGCAGCAGCGCCAGCAGGCGCTCGACCCCGAGCAGTTCGAGCGGATGATCGAGCTACTCATCGCCGCCGCACAGCTCGAGGTGCTCAAGCCACGAGGCCCCGAACGTGATCGTCGACGCGGTGACTGAGCAACAGCAGTGGAACCGCTATCAGGTGGCCAGCCCGTCGGGGCAGGGGGCGGCGACCGCGTCGCCGACACCGGCCGCCAACGGTTCCCCGGCCTGGGTCTTCCGGCCCGGAACATCGTACGTCGACCCGCTTGTCGTCGCGGTGAAGGCCGACGAGGTTGCGACGGGCGCGATGCAGCGTCTCACCGCCGACGATGGCAGTCCCGCGTCGCCGTTGCAGACGCGTCTGGGCCAATTCTTCATGAGGGACTACGCCGTCGGATCGGAGCAACTCTCGCAAGACGTACCGTCGATCGTGTTGCTGGAGACGCTGAGCACGGCGCTCCTGGTGCTGAGCTACTGCGTCCTCGGGATGTTGGGGCAGAGCGCGGCGCGCATTCAGCGGCATCCGCTCTACGTGTTCGGATTCAACCTGCCGCTGCTGGCATCGCACGCGCTGATCCGCCTGCTACGCCGCACCCCGGGATGGGGCCTCGGGATCTTCCTGGGGATCTCGGCGCTCAGCCTTCTGCTGCTGGCCGTCGGGTTTGGCTGGTGGAATCAGCTCATCTCGACAAGTGACGGACTGGCGATGGGTTCGTTGCTCGTGTTCATCGTCGCGCCTCTCTTCGTATTGTTCCTGCAGATGGGGTGGCTGGCGCGGCGCGGTCGGGCTGCGGGTCCTACCAGCGGAAGTGCAGCGTCGCCCCGAAGTCGCCCGGCGTAAGCAACTCGAACTGGATGCCTCGATGCGGCGGGCGGTGCACGTTCTCGCTGACCCGGCTCATCGTCTCCGGAGACAGTGGACTGTTCGCCATGGCCAACGTCCGCCGATCGACCAGATCAGCGAGCGTGAACCCACTTTCGTTCGTGTCCGGGATGAACCCCATGAAGTCGGGGCGCTGTGGGTCGGCTCGGCCGATGCGTGCGGCGCCGACGAGCACGGCGCAGGAGACGCAGAGGTGGGTCAGCAATCGATACGTTCGGGGCCGGCGTCTCGGTGGACCCGCCGCCGGCCGGCATCCATTAGTTCCGTGAATCACGAAAAGCATGATTCCTTCTACCTCCGGAAAGCCTCTTTGAATATCCAGTATTTTTGTCGTCGTGATCGCCCGAGTATTTCGAAATCGAATGGATCGCGGGTCTCGGACGCGTCGCCAACCGTGGCGGACTCGTGTATGAACCTCAGCCCATTGGCTCAGCGAAGGAGTCTGCCGCATGGATGAGGAGAGGCCGCTGTATCGGGACGCGACGGCAACGATTGACGACCGGGTAGGCGACCTCTTGTCGCGCATGACCCTGGAGGAGAAGCTGGCGCAGCTCGGTGGTGCGTGGTCGACCAGCCTGCTCGAGAACGGTGCCTTCTCCGCGGCGCGTGCGCAGGAGACGTTGGCGCACGGCATTGGTCACCTGACGCGCATCGGCGGTGCGACCGTGCTGACCCCAACGGAGAGCGCTCGGGTGGCGAACCAGATCCAGCGCTTCCTCGTCGAGGACACGCGGCTGGGCATTCCAGGCATCATCCACGAAGAGAGCTGCGCCGGCTACACTGCCCGTGACGCCACCTGCTTTCCGCAAGCCATTGGCCTGGCCGCGACCTGGGAGCCGGCACTGATCGAGGCGATGACCGAGGTCATCCGCTCCCAAATGCGCGCCGTCGGTGCGCATCAGTCGTTGGCGCCAGTGCTGGACGTGGCGCGCGACCCGCGCTGGGGTCGAACCGAGGAGACCTTCGGCGAGGATCCCTACCTGGTCGCGCAGATGGGGATTGCCTACGTTCGCGGCTTGCAGGGGTCGGATCTGGCACACGGGATCGTCGCCACCGGCAAACACTTCCTCGGGTACGGTGCGTCCGAAGGGGGCATGAATTGGGCCCCGGCGCACATCCCGCGGCGCGAGCTGCTGGAGGTGTATGCGACGCCCTTTGAAGCGGTGATCCGCGAGGCCGGGTTGGCCTCGATGATGAATGCCTACAGCGAGATCGACGGCATCCCGCTCGGCGCCTCGCCGGAGCTGCTCGGCAACTTGTTGCGCGACACCTTCGGCTTCGACGGCGTCGTCGTGTCGGACTATTTCACCGTCCCCACGCTGCTCAGCTACCACCGCGTCGCGCGCGACGAAGCCGACGCGGCGCGGCTGGCGCTCGAGGCCGGCATCGACGTCGAGCTGCCGGCGTTGCACTGCTACGGTGCACCGCTGCGGCAGGCGCTCGACGGCGGCTTGGTGCGTCCAGCCCTGGTCGACGCTGCGGTGCAGCGGGTCTTGCGCATGAAGTTCCGGCTCGGTCTCTTCGAGCAGCCGTACGTCGACGTCGACGCGGCCACGACCGTCTTCGACACGGCGGCGCAGCGCGCTCTGGCGCAACGCCTCGCGCAGAAGTCGATCGTGCTGCTCAAGAACGACGGCGTGTTGCCGCTCGATAAAGCCCTTGAGTCAATCGCCGTCATCGGACCGGGCGCGGATAGCATCCGCTTGCTGCAGGGGGACTATCACTATCCGGCACACCTCGAGATGATGTTCGGTGCGATCCGCGACGGCGATCTGTCCCCACGGCCCGACGGGGCGGTGAATCTGGCACAGCACTTCGTCCGCATGGTGAGCGTCCTGGAAGGCATTCGCACCAAGGTGGGTTCCCATACGGAGGTACGACACGCCGTCGGGTGCGATGTGCTCGGCACGGCGACCGAGGGGTTTGCCGCTGCCATCGAGGCGGCGCGCGGCGCCGCGGTTGCGGTGGTGGTGGTGGGCGACAAGTCAGGTCTCACCGACGGCTGCACCAGCGGCGAGTCGGTCGACCGGGCCGATCTCGGGCTGCCCGGCATGCAGCAGGCGCTGGTCGAAGCGGTAGTGGAGACCGGCACGCCCACGGTTGTCGTGTTGCTGAACGGTCGCCCGCCGGCGCTGCCGTGGATTGCGGCGCACGTGCCGGCGGTGCTGGAAGCCTGGCTGCCGGGCGAAGAGGGGGGTGCGGCGGTTGCCGATGTGCTGTTCGGTGACGTGAACCCTGGCGGTCGGCTGCCCATCTCGCTGCCGGTGACGGTCGGACAGGTGCCAGTCTACTATGCGCACAAGCCTTCCGGAGGCCGATCGAACTGGAAGGGCGACTACGTCGGTGTGAGCACGAAGCCGCTGTTCCCGTTCGGCCACGGCCTGAGCTATACGCGCTTCGAGTACGGCGCGCTGGAGATCACGCCGCCGGAGGCGCAGCCGCAGGACTACGTCCGCATCCGTGTGCCGGTTACCAACGTCGGTGAGCGTGCCGGCGAAGAGGTCGTGCAGCTCTACGTGCACGATGTCGTGGCGAGCGTGACGCGGCCGGTGCGGGAGCTGAAGGGCTTCGCGCGCATTGCCCTCGCCGCCGGCGAGAAGAAGACCGTGACCTTCGAGCTCGCCGTCCGCCAACTGGCCTTCTACGACCGTCGCATGGCCTTCGTCGTGGAGCCGGGAACGATTGCGGTGATGGTCGGGAGCTCCTCCGAGGACATTCGCGCGACCGGGACGTTCGAGATCGTCGGCGCGACGACCGAGGTGCGCCGGGGCGCCGCGACGCGCGTCGCGGTCGACTGATTGCGTTCAGGCCGGCGTTCGTGCCGTCATCTTGCGCCCTTGGAGTTCAACGGGTATTTAGAGCGCACATGGCCTCGCCGTTTCATCGTGCGGCGAGCCGACGCAACGGGAGGGAGCCGTGCTACCGGGCCGGCATGAGCGAAAGGGGTGTACTATGAGGCGAGTTCTGGCGACGATTGGCGTCCTTGGGGTTCTAGCGGGCACGGCGTGGGCAGCGGAGGCGCCGGCCGTGTACGACAAGAAGTGCAAGTCGTGCCACAGCATCGCCGGCGTGGCCGGACCGATGGCCAAGGTCGGCGGGCCGCTCGACGGCGTCGGCGCGAAGCGCGACGAGGCTTGGCTGCGTGCCTACTTCAAGGACCCGAAGTCGAAGCTTCCCGACGCGAAGATGCCCAAGATGAGTTTGCCCGACGCCGACTGGGACGCGCTCGTCGCCTACATGCTCACCCTCAAATAAACCGCGAGTGAGTGCAGCGCACTAGACTGGACGGCCGTAAGCCACATCGCGGCGGCGATGGTCGTCATGGTTGTCGCCGGTCATTGGCTACCGGGTGGGGAGGAGCCGCGATGAGCCTGCGCGTCTGCTTGTTGCTGGTACTGCTCCTGGCGCGCGCCGGTGCCGACGAGGCCGGGAGCGACGCATGCCTGGCGTGCCACGGGATGGACGGTTTTGCCGGCCCCGACGCGCGGCCGCTGTTCATCGACGGCGCGCGCTTCGGCAATTCGGTGCACGGAAGCCTGCCGTGCACCGGGTGCCACGCCGACGCCACCGCCCCGCACGAGGGCCAGCTCAAGGCGGTGGGACTCGACACCTGCGCGACGTGTCATGAGGACACCGTCGCTGCCTACCGTGCCAGCGTCCATGGTCAAGCCAACGGCCACGGGGTTGCGGAGGCGGCGACCTGCAAGGATTGCCACGGTGACATCCACGCGGTCACGCCGCATACCGAGACCACCTCCGCGGCGCACTGGTCCAACCTGGCGCGCACCTGTGCGCGCTGCCACGCCAACGTCGCGCTGACCGAGAAGTTCCGCATCCCCGTCGTGCGGCCGGTCGAGGCCTATCTCGGCAGCGCGCATGCCCGCGCCGTGGCGGCCGGTAAGCACGGCGCGGTGTGCTCGGATTGCCACGGCGCCCACGACATCTTGCCGAGCGACAACCCGCGGGCCTCGATCTGGCGCACCAACGTTCCGCAGACGTGCGGCCAATGTCACGCCGCGATTCTCACCGCCTATCAAGGCAGCGTGCATGGCGAGGCGCTGGCGCGCGGGCATCGGCAGGCACCGGTGTGCACCGACTGCCACGGCGAGCACCGTATCCTCGGACCCAGCGAGCCGGCGTCGCCGGTATTCGCCGCGAACATCCCTGGCGAGACATGCGGTCGCTGCCACGCCGACCAACGGCTCAGTGAGAAGTATGGACTGGCCGCGGGCAACGTGGCCGCGTTCGAGGACAGCTACCACGGTCTGGCGCTGCGGTCGGGGCGGGTGATGGTCGCCAATTGCTCCAGCTGCCACGGCGTGCATGACATCCGCCCGTCCTCGGATCCGCGCTCGCACGTGTCGCCGGCCAACTTGGCGGCGACCTGCGGCAAGTGTCATCCCGGCGCGGGCACCCGCTTCGCGCTCGGTTCGGTGCACGGTGGAGTGACGTCGACGGGCGCGCGGCTGGTGGGGTGGGTGCGGTTCATCTACGTGTGGTTGATCGTCGTTACCATCGCGTCGATGGCGGTGCACAATCTCCTCGACTTGGCGCGCAAGGCGCGGCGCGCGGTGCAGCCGGCGCGTCTGGTCGTCCCCGAACAGCCCGAGCGCATGCCGCGCCGATTGCGCTGGCAGCACGGCCTGGTCATGCTGAGCTTCCCGACGCTGGTGTACACCGGCTTTGCGCTGAAGTACCCGGAGGCGTGGTGGGCGGCGCCGCTGGTGCGTTGGGAGGGGAATCTCGGGTTGCGGGGACTCATCCATCGGGGTGCCGCGATCGTGCTCGTCGTGGCCCTGTTGTGGCACGTCGGCTCCGTGGCCTGGCGTCCGCGTCTGCGGGCATCGTTGCGTCGGTTGGTGCCGTCCCTGCGCGACGTCACCGCGGTGGGGGCGATGCTGGCCTACTATCTGGGGCGGCGGCCGACGCCGCCCCATTCGGGCACCTTCAGCTACATCGAGAAGGCGGAGTACTGGGCGTTCATGTGGGGGAGCGTGGTCATGGCGGTGACCGGGTGCCTGCTGTGGTTCGAGAACCTGACCCTGCGTTACCTGCCGAGCTGGGCCGCCGACCTGGCCACCGCGATCCACTTCTATGAGGCCATCCTGGCGACCCTCGCCATCGTCGTCTGGCACTTCTACTGGGTGATCTTCGACCCGGACGTGTATCCGATGGATTGGAGCTGGTGGGATGGCCAGGCACCGCTGAGCCGTGTCCTCGAACGGCAGCCGGCCGACGAGGCGGCGGAACGCGACGATCCCTCCTGACGCGGTGCGGCTCAGTACTGCAGCGTGGTGATCTCCTTGCCGATGCTGCGGCTGAGGACCCCGAGGCTCACGTTGTAGTCGTGTACGGCGCGCAAGTAGTCGGTGCTGGCCTCGGTGTATGAGCCGAGACCTTTGAATAGCTCTTCGGCTTCGCCGATGCCAAGGTCGAAATTGCTGATCGTGAGAATGAGCAGTGCGCGGCCGGCTCTCCGACCGTCTTCCGCGGCCGTCATCGTGTCGCGGGCCTGCAGGACGTCCGAGTAGGCGCGGCGAATCTCCAGCGCCAGACCCGTCGCTGCGTCGCGTTGCTGTGCCTGCAATCGGTCGAGTTCCGCCCGCGCCTCTTCCACCTTGGCGGCGGTCATGAAGAAGTTCAGATCCCAGTGCAGGCCGACGACACCGATGGGCCGCACGTAGTTGAAATCGTCGCTGGCGAACGGGTTGGTCTGCTCGGTGCGATTGTTGGCGTGGGCGAACTGGAGGCCGGTGCCGAAGAACAGCGTCGGGTAATAGCTGGCTTCCTCGAGGTTGACCTTGGCCGACTGGGCGGCAAGGCCGGTCCGCAACTGCTCGGATTCGGGGCGGGCGTTGGCGCCGGTGGTCAAGTACGTGTCGAGCGGCGCGACGGTCGCGATGGTGGGTTCCAGCCGGCGATCGGCTATGTCGAAGTCCATCTCCCCAGCGCCGATGGCCCGTGCGAGGGCGCTGCGGGTCAAGGCCATCGAGGCATCCACCTCGACGACGCCCTTGGCGAACTTGGCGCGTCCGATGCGCAGCTTCAGGACGTCGATCTCCGTGACGTCCTTCGACCCCGTGTCGAGCCGTTCTTGCGACGTCTTCACGGCCTTGTCCAACGTGTCGAGCATGTCGTGGAGGACCGCCGACAGTTGCCGAGCCAGCAGCAGGCCGTAGTAGAGCTGTTTGGTATTGAGGACGACGTCAGCCCGTTTGGCGGCGCCGCGCGCGCGTTCACTTTCCAGGCCGCCCTGCGCCGCGGCCAGCGCCGCGTCGAGTTTGCCGAAGGTCCAAAGCGGAATGTTGATCTCCAGGTCGAGACGCGTGAACGGTCCGAGCCCGCTGAGGAGCGCATTCTTGTTGTCCGGTGAAGACACCGGGTTGCCGCGGGCTTCGTTGACGAAGCCGAGCACCTGGTTGTACTCGCTATTTCCGAAGCGCCCGGCCTGCGCTTCGGCGAGCCGGGCGCGGGCGCCGGCGAGATCGGCGGCGGCAGCGCTCAGATCGGCGTTGCTGGCGAGCGCCGCGTGGATGCACTCGCCGAGGTCGTACACCCGAGGCTCGCCAGCTGCCACTGTGGCGGCACGAACGACGCACAACACCCCAACGAGCACGACACGAACACCCATCACACTTCCCTCCGTTGCGACGCGACACGCGGTGGCCCGCGCGTCCCGGCTCACCTCTTGAAACCCGCGCGCCCGCCGATGCATCGCACGGAATGATCCGTGGTGTACAGGTGACCGGCGCGGTGGCCTTCCTTATTCGGAAAAAATCTGCTTCATTCGCGTTTCAACGAGGACGTGGATACAGCTCCGGATGACCATGGCCAATCTCAAAGTGGTTCCCCGTCCATCTCCCGTGCCGATTCCGATACTACAGAAGGAGCCGTCGCGCACGGGTGTGGAGGCCGGGTCGGTCGTCGTCCGGGTACAAGACCTGCGCAAACGCTACGGAGCGATCGAGGCCGTCAAAGGCTTGAGCTTCGAGATCCATGCCGGCGAGGTGTTCGGCCTGTTGGGTCCCAACGGCGCGGGCAAGACCACGACGATCTCCGTCCTCGCCACCCAGCTGCGGCCGAGCGGCGGCGACGCAACCATTCTCGGGTGCAGTGTGCGCGCCAACGTCGCGCAGGTGCGGCGGGCGATCGGTGTCGTGCCGCAGGACATCGCAGTCTATCCCATGTTGACGGCGGCGGAGAACGTCCGCTTCTTCGGTCGCATGTACGACGTCGAAAAGGTCGAGCTCGAGCGCCGCATCGACGAGATCCTGGCGCTCGTCGGTCTTGACGGCCGGCGGGACGATCAGGTGCGCACGTTCTCCGGTGGCATGCGGCGTCGCCTCAACCTGGCTGTCAGCCTGGTGCATCGCCCGAAACTGGTGCTGCTCGACGAACCGACGGTCGGGGTGGACCCGCACTCGCGCGAGCACATCTTCCAGATTGTCCGTCGCCTACGCGACGCCGGCACCGCGGTGCTCTACACGACACACTACATGGAGGAGGCGGAGCGGCTGTGCGACCGGCTGGGAATCATGGATGAGGGGCGGATCATCGCCATGGGGACGCTCGAGGTGCTGCTCGCCGACCTGGGGTGTGCCGAAATCATCGAGGTGCGCGGCTTGCCGGTGGGGATGAGCTTGGACAGCCTGCAACGCACTCCGGGCGTCTGCCGCCTGGAGCAGCAGGAAGGCGTGACGCGGCTGTTCGTCACCAGCGCCGCGCACGTGCTGGCGCCCCTGCACGATGCCATCGCCGGCTGTCGAGAGCGCGTCTTCGTCGAAATCGCGCCGTTGAGTTTGGAAACGCTCTTCCTGCAGCTCACCGGCAAGGAGCTGCGCGACTGAGATGCGGCGCGTCATCGTGGGTTGCGTCATGGGGCTGTGCCTGGCGCACGTCGCGTCGGCTGCCTCACCGCTGGAGTACACGCGCTCGACGCTGGAGCAGACGCGCGCCATCGTTGCCGGGGTGCAGACGCACAACGAGAAGCTCGCGGCGTTGTCCGCAGTGCTGAAAAATTTCCTCGACACCGACAGCATGGGCAAGGCGGCGCTGGACAAGCGCTGGGGCAGCTTCGCACCGGCGCAGCAGACAGAGTTCCTCAGCCTGTTTCGCGAGCTCTTCCAGCGCACCTACGTGCAGAAGCTGTTGCTCTTCGAGAAGCCGGACTTCGCGTACGTCGGCGAGCAGATGCTCGACGGCCAGGCACGGGTAGATACCAAGATCATCACACCGCGGGACGAGTTCGCGGTGACCTACCAGCTGCGGCCCGAAGGCGACCACTGGCTGGCGACCGACATCAAGATCGAGGACCTCAGCCTGACGACGAACTTCCGCCGGCAGCTCGAGCGGCTGCTGTCGAAGTCGTCGGCGGACGAGGTGCTGGGCCGCATGCGACGCAAGTACGGCCCGGGCGGCAAGGGCGGAGACGACGACCTGTGAAGCTGCTGCGCATCATGCTGAAGGACCTGCGCCTCCTCACACGCGATCGGTCGGCGCTGGTGTTCTTGCTGCTCGTTCCGATGGTGATCATTCTGGTGGTCGCCGAAACCCAGTCGGGTGAAGGGAGTCAGAGCATCCTGTTCCCGGTGGTCAACGAGGATCAAGGACCGGTGGCCACCGCGCTGATCAAGGTGTTCCGCAAGCACCTGGACGTTCAAGAGGTCGACCGCGCCACCGCCGAGCGCCTGGTGGCGGTCGAGAACAAGGCCCCGGCCCTGCTGGTGCTGCCCGCGGGCATGAGCAAGCGCTACCTTACGGAACAGGTGTCGAGCATCGAGCTGCGCACCGACCCGGCGCAGTGGACCGAGCTGCAGGCGATCAAGGTCATCATGCTGTTGGCGGACCGCGAAGCCGCCTCGCTGGGTGACCCGTTCGGCGAGGAGCTCCTGAAGATCGACGAGCGCAGCTTGACCGGCAAGCGGCTGAAGTTCACCTCGCTGGAGCAGAACGTCCCGGGCTTCAGTGTGATGTTCGTGCTGCTCAACTTGATCTTCAGTGTGTCGTTCGGCCTGCGCGACGAAGAAGCTTGGGGCACGAGCAACCGTTTGGCGATGGCCCCGGTCTCGCAAGCGACGGTGCTGGGCGGCAAGCTGCTGGCGCGGCTGATCATCGGCACGGTGCAGCTGCTGATCCTGCTGCTCTTCGGGCACGTCACCTACGGCCTGGCGCTGGGGCACTCGCCGCTGACCCTGCTCCTGGTGGCCAGTGCCATCGTGTTCTCGATGGCCTGCTTCAGCGTGATCATCGCGGCGGTGGCGCGTACGCGCGAGCAGGTGATTCCCGTCGGCTTGTCGGCGGTGTTCATTCTGGCCGCGCTCGGCGGCTGCTGGTGGCCCTTCTTCGAGCAACCGAAGTGGATGCAGGTGATCGCGCAGGGCGTCATGACCACGTGGTCGATGTTTGCCATTCACGACGTCATGCTGCGCGACAAGGGGTTCCTGGAGCTGGCGCCGAAGCTCCTCTTCCTTGCCGCGTACGGCGTGGTCTCCTTCGCGATCGGGTTGCGCTTGTTCCGCTACGGCGACAACTAGTCGCTCAATCGTCGGGGCCGCCAAGTGCGGCGAAGATGGCGACCAGGACCAATCCCTGGATCAGCCAGCCGATGACGCAGACGCCGATGGCCCGCCAGGTGGAAGAGTAGTCGAGTGCCTGCCGCACCGCGACCACCATGGCGACCAGCATCCACACGGCGGCAGCGACGAAGACGAGCGCACCGAGTGACGGGACGAGGCCGAGGACGCGGATGAGACCGGGGGAGCTGGAGAAGCCGGTGGTGCGCAACAGCTCACCCAGGTCGGACTGCGTCTGTGGTTCCGGCAGCCAGCGCGTGCCGATGAAATAGGTGAGATAGGCCCACACATACCAACCGAGCAGCGCGGCAAGGGTGGCAATGACGATCCCTTCGACGCCGCCGGTCGCGAATTGGCCAACGCCGGCGGCGAGGCTCGACAGCACCACCACCACGGTGGCCTGGCCGATGGCCTGCTTGTCCGCTTCGACTTCTTCGTACAGGTTCGCGTCGAGCCGCGCGGCGCGAATCATCCGATCAGTGAACGTCGCCATCCGAACCTCCGTCGCCGGTCAATTGGCACGAGAGCATCTGCCACAACGCCGCACCCGCCCGCCAGTTCGACAGAAGCAGGCGGCGGTCCGCCGACGCATCGAAACGCAGCACACTCACCGATCCATTGTCGATGGTCAAGCACCGGAAGGCCGGTAATGCCATCGACAGGTAGTGGGCGAGCACCAGTTTGATCGGATCGCCATGCGAGATGATGGCAACCGCACCGGTGTGTCCCACCCCACGCAGGTGTTCGACCGTCGCCACGATGCGTTGCTGGACGGCGGCGGCCGGTTCGATTGCATCACAGACGTAGGCTGGATCGCGGACGTACTGCTGCAGGTCGGGATCGTCGCGCAGATCGGTCCACGTCTTTCCCTGCCACCGTCCCAGCCACACCTCGTCGAGTCCGGCGTCGGAGCGCACCGGCAGCGCATGCGCGGCGGCGATCGGCGCAGCGGTTTCCAGAGCGCGGCGCTGTGGGCTGGCAAGGACCAGGCGGAGTGGGGCGGGGCGCAACGTCTCGGCCAACGCGGTGGCTTGCTCCAGACCGCGGGCGTTCAGGCCGATTGCGGCGCGACCCATGAGCCGCCCCGCCTCGTTCCAGTCGGTGACACCGTGGCGGATCAGCAGCAGGTTCAGGGGCACGGCGCGCACACCCGCATCCTACCGTCGGCAGGGCAGGGGGATCAATGCGGGGGCGAGGTGAGCATCAGGCAAGATGCGATCGATGCATACGAGTCACAGGCCTAGGTGCTGGCGTTCTCGTTGACTGGACCCCGCCGCAGGGCGAACGCTCCGCTTCTGCGGCGCGCCCGGGTTTCGCGCGGCCGCTGCAAGCGCGGGTGGTTGGGCGCCCATGCATTAGGGTGAGGGCAACGCCGACAGCCAGAAGCGCAGCTGCGCGTTCTTGAGGGTCCCGTCGTCGTTGTAGTAGCGGGACTGCCATTCGTCCGGCTTCGTCTTGAGGCTGGCGTCTGCCATCGCTTCGTTCTGCTGCACCATCCAGCGCCAGGAGAAGTGGTCGTAGATGTCCAGCACATGTGTCGCGTAAGCTTCGGCCAATGCACGTTCGCCCTTCACGATGACAAGGTTCTCGTCATTGTTGAATGAGGCCTTGTGGCCAAGGTTGTGGCTGCCGGTCATCACCACGCAATCGTTCGAGAACGGGTCGATGACCACGATTTTGTCGTGCGTTACTGCAAAGCCGGCGTTCAGGATTTCCTTTCTCCATCCTTCGGGAACGACTTTGTCGAGGGCCTTGGCTGCGATGACGCGGGGGTCCTGCGGGCCGGGCGGGTCGCCCTTCTGCTTCTTCGGGGGCACCATGCCCTTCAGTTCGTATGCGAACCCTTCGGCGGCGGACGGGTTCGTCACGCAGCCCCGGACAAATAGGTTCTTATTCGCCTTCTGCGCCTGTGCTGCCCAATTGGCGAGGCTTGGCGTCCCCGGGTAGAACGCTAGGAAGAGGATCGCATGCTTCGCACCGAGCATGAGGGTGGCAACGTCCTCCATGTCTGGCGGGCGCTTCTCATTCGTAGTCTTGCTCTTGCGTAGTGCCGGCGTATTCGGAGAGAACCAGCTGGTGACTGCTGCACCGTCGCCGAGCTTGAAGGTCTTCGATTTCGCGTCCCAGCTGCGCAGCGTCTTGCCCTGCAGGGCCTTCGGCTCGCCGTCCGCGTCCTTGGTGTCCTTGGCAAGCTGTTTCCAGTAGTCGAGATAGCGTCCGGCCAGCGCTGCATCGCGCCAGATGATCGTGTTGTTGGTTTGCGTGCACAGCCCCGTCGAGGTCCAGTTGGTGGAGCCGAAAAGGACGGCAACCGGCTTTGCGTTTTTCACCTGGACGGCGAACTTGTTGTGCCCGATCTGGTTGTTCGGCAGCATCCGGTCGATTACCTCGGCACCGGCATCCTTGAGGGTCTGCCGGGAGCCCTCGTTGCCGTCGGTGAGGCCGCTGGCGCTCTGTTCATCACTTGGCTTGGGGTTCGACAGCACGACGTGCAGGCGCGATTTCAAGCCGGCCAGCGCCTCGATGAGCTGCTGATCGCCGAGTTCGTAGAGGGCGCAGTACAACTCGCTGCCGGCCTGCTCCTCGCCGACAAAGCCGGTGAGCGCGGCGATCATGTCGCCGGCAAGGTCGCTGCGCAACTTGTCCTTCGGGTCGGCGACTCGTTGAAGCAGCTTCCCCTTCAAAGGCTTACTGCCGCCAAGGGCGTCCGAGACATGCTGGGTCGAGATGATGCCACGGTTGAAATATGCGGCGAGGCTGTCCGATAGCTGCGGTGTGACCTCGACTTCGTTGGAAACCGCGAAGCCGATCGACATTGGCTTCAGGGCGCCCGGCGTGCCTTCGAGCGGGACGACCTTGTAGCGGAATTTACGGGAGCCGGTCTTGTTCGCGACAAGACGAACGTACGGGTCCTTCCAGTAGCATTTCTGTACCGGAAAGTCAGCCGTCGTCTGGCCCGGCTTGCGCTTGAATCCCGGGAAGACCGCCATCGACGGCAGTGGCGTCTCCTTCCCGGCTTCGTCTATGCGGTACACCGCGAAGCCCATGCAGTCAGGCAGCTTGTGACCGTAGCTCCAAGCTATGACGACAATGTCGTTGTCACCGAATGCGATGGCATTTTGCATGAGATCCTCCCGCAACTGCAGATTGTTCGGTCATGTAACCATTCTAGAGAACGCACGTACCAAACCGGCGCCGCCGGATCTGGCGAATCTACGCCGCGTCCGACATGCGTCGCTCATAGCCCGTATGCCCGTGTGAACTCAAGTGCGTCGACCATCCTGGCGGCGCGACGTCACATTATGTTAACGCGGCGCTTGGTGGGTCGACACCGCCCCGTTTGGCTCCGTCTCCGATACGGACCTCACCGGGCTCGAAGCCATCGGCTTGCGCCGCGAAGGGAAAACGGTCCGTGGCGTGAACGAACATGTGGAACTGGATAGTTCCCTGGCTGTCGGTGAGTCCCGACCCGCTGAAGGGCCCCGGGCTATCTGCGATCAACGAGAATCGATGGAAGCTGGCCATGGCTGCGGGTATGGGATGGTGCGTCGAAGCATCGGAGACGCGGACCGTTACGTCCGCAAAGCCGAGATCGCCTTAGCATCGGGAAGGTTGGAGTTGCCGTCGGCACCGCCGATGCAGCGGCCGTTGATGGCACCGGCGTGGCGGTTGGCGAGGGAGGTGCTGCGGCGCACCCGTTCAGCGCTGAGGTCACGACGCGTATCAATTCATCGGTCGCAATCTCTCCGTTCGCGTCGACGTCGGCGCCGCACGAATCATAGGACCGGGTTGAGGCCGCCCGTGCGCTCTGCAGCACCTCGTCGCTCGTTACCACGCCGTCTCGGTTGCAATCGCCGGTGCAGTGCGTGGAGCGACGCGGACCATCGATGTCGGCGAACGCGATGCTTCCCCCGCCCAGTCTCATTGGAATGAACGCGAGCGCCTCCGCCACGGAAACCCATTGCGCGCATGCGTTCCCGTCGCATTGGTGGCTGACGACGTAGACGAAGCCATCGTCCGGATCTTCCGCGACGGCGCTTGGGAGTCCGGGGAGGGCGACGCGATGCATCACTGTGTAGGTAGAGGTCGAGATCGCGACGAGATAACCGGCAGCTGTCTTAGAGGCATCGGACCAGTCGAGGCCCACGGCATACACGGTGTTTCCGTCGTGTGATATGACCACTGCGACGATGCCGTCGCCGTCTCCGAGGGCGGTTGTACGCAACCGATTCACGCCGCGGCATTGCCGCGACGATTTGAAGAGGTTGTCTCGGCGGTCTTTTCTCGCCCCCGCATTTCTCACGTCGTTCCTTTGCGAGCCTTGGTCTAACCGCTCAGCGTGAGCCGCACGCGTCTTCTCGCGCGTCGGTCTCCATGCGTCTGATAGCCCTTCTGTCAGCCACCGCGGATGTCTTGGCGCTTCGTCACGCGTCACGCGATGGGAATGACTGCCCCATATGCGGAGGGCGCAGAGCCGCAATACTCATGGAACATCGGACCTATCGCCAGGAAGTCACTCGCTTCAACTGTCGCATGAACGTTTCTAAGCATTCTATCCCCGACGAAGCCGAACTTGAACGCCGTTCGCTGTGCTTGCTTTGAGACCTGACTTCGCGGCGCGATGCCAAAGATCCCGAAGTTGAAGAAATCGTCGAATATGGGTCCCACCTCCTGCGGAGACTGCAGGCCGAACAATCGCCGCACGCGCTCCTTAAATTCACCGACAGGCATGGTGCTATCCAAGCCGTTCCAAGACTGCATGAAAATCCCCAGCCCTGGATGCTTTATCTCGAGTTGATTCACCACGCTCCGGGCGAGGTCATAGTTTGTCGCTGCCACCACCTGTGGAATGAAGGTTGGGTCAACTCGAACGGCCTCCGACACCTCATCCCACTTGTCAAGGATCTTCTGAATATGGGTGAGCACCTGACGCGGACGATAGAGCGTATGACGGAGGATATAGTTGAACGACAACTCGTCAATCTTGTGCGTGTCGTTTCGGATTTTCTCCGGCATGCACTCGTGCCATACGTCGGCGAAATGCCCGCTCTTGGTGCGGCTGTACGGAAGAAGGCGGCGCTTAAGGAAGGCCTGAAAGTCAGATTCTACCCATCTCAGGTAGTGAGTATGCAGCAAGTGCTTGTCGGAGTCCCACAACGAGGCATGCGCATCGTCTGCCAGCTCTTGAGGGAGAAACGCCTTGAAGCAAAAGGTCTTCGCTAGCAACGGATCTCTCGAAGACTTCTGGATCGCATCGATCAAGCCGGCAAAAATCGCTTTTCGCGATTCCGCGGTATGGTCGACAATCGAGTCAAAGCCGTCAACGCAGATGAGGACAGTCCCCTCGCAGCGCTGGGAACACTGGACCAGTAGCGCTTCCGCCTCGGGGCTGGACGGAAAAGTGTTGGCCACCTGCCGCTGCCGGCTGGTCAGGCCCAAGGGCGTGGGCACCTGTGCTTCAAGACCCGCTTCAGCAATTCGAATCAGAATGCGCTCGATCTGGCCAATGAAGCGGTTGTTGGAATCAACCTTGCCGAAGCCCTCATTTTCGAGAAGCGCCCCAATTTCGAGCCGCAGGGGGTCCTTTACGTCCAACCGTTCCGAGACCGCCTCCATGCAGTACATGCCGAGCACATTCCGCCACGTATTCCGAGCCAGCGTTGTGACCTCTGCTTGGGCTACATCGAAGAAGGCGACCTCCTGCAGCCGCGCACCCTCGTGCCGCCTCAGGATTCGATGGATCCCGTCCGTTCGGACGATAGGACGTTCGTCGATGTCGAAGAATGCACACTCATCCTCGTCGGAGTAGTGCGTGAATTTGGCCAGCGCATATCCGCGTTCGTTCGAGACGCGCTTTCCGTCGGCGGCCAACTCTTCGCGAAATACGAGTTGGCCGCTCTCGTGGTGAAACGCTGAGCGCCAAGCCCCGGAGATCGGTTGGTCGCCGGGGCCGTACCGGTCGATCCGAACGAGATGATCGTTCAAGTCGAAGTAGCGTTTGTCCCACCGTCCTAACTAACCACACCTCGTCGAGTCCGGCGTCGGACCGCACCGGCAGCGCATGCGCGGCGGCGATCGGCGCAGCCGTCTCCAGGGCGCGGCGCTGCGGGCTGGCGAGGACGAGGCGGAGCGGGGCAGGGCGCAGCGTCTCGGTCAACGCGGTGGCTTGCACCAGACCGCGAGCGTTCAGGCCAATTGGCGCCCGACCCATGAGCCGCGCCGCCTCGTTCCAGTCGGTGACACCGTGGCGGATCAGCAGCAGGTCGAAGGGTACGGCGCGCACAGCGCCGCATCTTACCGTTCGGAATCCGGTGGGATCAAATGCGACGGGGTCGCGCTACCTTGACTTTGCCGGTCGGGGACCCGAATGTGGCCTCTAACTCGAGGGGACATCCACGGCATGGGAAAGGTGACGATCGTCCTGCTGCTAAGCTCAACCGCCTTGCTGCTCGGTGCCTTCACCAAGGGGATCAACATTCTGCACGGTGGGCAGGACGTGATGGGCCACCTCTACTGGGCGCTGGTGGCGCTGGTCGGTGCGCTGGCGGCGAACTTCTTCGCCATCTTTCACGCCGCGCAAAGCGACCGGATCATTCGCGAGTTGCGCGCCGCCCTGCACGCCGCGGAGCGCGTCGAGCCGGGGTCGCCGCAGCGCGGTGACGACACGCCGTCGTGCTGAGTGGACGGAGAGGCGACGCATGCCGAAGCCGAAAGCGCTCTTGTCGTGGAGCAGCGGCAAGGACAGCGCCTGGGCGCTCCACGTGTTGCGGCAACAGGACGCGTACGAGATCGTTGGATTGGTGACCACCATCAACGAGCGATTCGATCGCGTTGCGATGCACGCGGTGCCGCGACCGTTGCTGGAGGCCCAGGCGCTCGCGGCCGGGCTGCCGCTGTGGACGGTGCCGATTCCGTACCCGTGCAGCAACGAGGAGTACGAGGCGGCAATGGGACGGATCGTGGCGCGGGGCTGCGCCGCCGGCGTGACGGCGTTCGCGTTCGGCGACTTGTTCCTGGAGGACATTCGCGCCTACCGGGAGCAGCAGCTTGCCGGTTCCGGGATCGTGCCGCTGTTCCCGTTGTGGATGCGGCCGACTGATGCGCTGGCGCGCACGATGCTGGCGGCCGGCCTGCGTGCGGTGCTCACCAGCGTCGATCCGCGGCAGCTCGATCCGAGCTTCGCGGGCCGGAGGTTCGACGACCGTCTGCTGCGCGACTTGCCCGCCGGGGTCGACCCCTGCGGCGAGCGCGGTGAGTTCCACACCTTCGCGTGTGCCGGGCCGATGTTCCGGCAGCCCGTCGAGGTCAGCGTCGGCGTTGTCGTCGAGCGCGACGGCTTCGTGTTCGCTGACCTCGGCGCCGCACGCCGCGGGTGAGGGGGGCGCGCTTGTCGCGAAGCGTGGCGATGGCTATCCTGGGTGCGTAATGAGCGAGCGACGACCGACCGTTGACGACGATACGGGCGTCACCACGCAAACCCGCACCGAGCGCAAGCTGAAGAAGCCGAAGCTCTACAAGGTGCTGTTGCACAACGACGATTACACGACGATGGAATTCGTGGTCTTCATCCTGATGAGCGTCTTTCATCGCTCGGAGACCGACGCCGTGCACATCATGCTGCACGTGCACAAGAACGGCGTCGGTGTGGCCGGCGTCTACACGTACGAGGTCGCGGAGACGCGGACGAGGCAGGTGGAGGAGTTGGCCCGGCAACACGAATTTCCGTTGCGCAGCAGCCTGGAGGAGGCCTGACCGTGCGCATCAGCCGTGAGTTGGAGATTTCGCTGGCACTGGCGATGAACGAGGCGCGGCGCCGACGCCACGAATTCCTGTGCATTGAGCACCTGCTGTTCGCGTTGTTGCACGACACCGATGTCGCGGAGATTCTCCGACAGAGCGGCGGCGACGTGGCGGCGCTGAAGCGCGCGCTGGAGCGATTCCTGGACGAACACCTCGAGAAGTTGCCCGAGGGGATCGATATGGCGCCGCAGCAAACGATCGGGTTCCAACGCGTCATCCAACGAGCCGCGGCGCATGTGCAGTCCGCCGGCAAGGAGGAGATCCTGGGCCGCAACGTCCTGGTGGCGATCTTTCGCGAGCCCGACTGCCACGCCGCCTATTTGATGGAGCAGCAGGGCATCACCCGGCTCGACGTGATCAGCTACATCTCGCACGGTGTCTCGAAGATTGCGGAGGAGCCGGCGCCCTCCGGCGGGGAGCACGAGGACAGCGACGGCGATGACGAAGAGGGTGCACGCGCCAAGAAGGATCCGCTGGTCCTCTATGCGACCGATCTGGTTGCGCGCGCCGCCGAGGGCAAGATCGATCCGCTCATCGGTCGCGAGCAGGAGCTGCTGCGCACCGCGCGGGTGCTGTGCCGGCGGCGCAAGAACAATCCGATCTTTGTCGGCGAGGCGGGTGTCGGGAAGACGGCACTGGCGGAAGGCCTGGCGTTGCAGATCCACCAGGGGCGCGTGCCAGCGGCGCTCAAGGGCGCCAAGGTGTACGCGCTCGATATGGGCGCCTTGCTCGCCGGCACGCGCTTCCGCGGTGATTTCGAGCAGCGCCTGAAGGGGGTGCTCAGTGCTCTGAAGAGGCAGCCGAACGCGATCCTGTTCATCGACGAGATCCACACCCTTGTGGGAGCCGGCGCCGCCAGCGGCGGCTCGCTCGACGCGTCGAACATCCTGAAGCCCGTATTGCAGTCGGGTGAGCTGCGCTGCATTGGCGCGACGACCTATCACGACTACAAGAGCTACTTCGAGCGCGACCGGGCGCTGGCGCGACGCTTTCAGAAGATCGAGGTGCCCGAACCGAGCACGGCGGAGGCGCACGAGATCCTCAAGGGCTTGAAGCGACACTACGAGGAGCATCACGGCGTCACCTACACGCGCGGCGCGTTGCGCGCAGCCGCTGAGCTGTCGGCGCGCTACATCAACGACCGCCATCTGCCCGACAAGGCCATCGACGTCATCGACGAGGCCGGGGCGACGCTGCAGATGCAGCAGCCGGGGCAGCGCCGCAAGGTCGTCCGCACCAAGGACGTCGAGCACATCGTCGCCACGATGGCGAAGATCCCGCCGCGTACGGTGTCGGTGTCGGATCGCGAGCGGCTGGAGACACTCGAGCGCGATCTGAAGCTCATGGTGTTCGGTCAGGACGAGGCGATCCACACGCTGGCGTCGGCCATCAAGCTGGCGCGCGCCGGCCTCGGCCACCCCGAGAAGCCGGTCGGCTCGTTTCTCTTCGCCGGTCCGACCGGCGTCGGCAAGACCGAGGTGGCCAAGCAACTGGCGTCGGTCCTGGGGATCGAGTTCCTGCGCTTCGACATGAGCGAGTACATGGAGGCGCATACGGTGTCGCGGCTGATCGGTGCGCCGCCGGGGTACGTCGGGTTTGATCAAGGCGGGTTGCTCACCGATGCGATCCGCAAGACGCCGCATACCGTCCTGTTGCTGGACGAGATCGAGAAGGCGCATCCGAACCTGTTCAATATCTTGTTGCAGGTGATGGACCACGCGACGCTGACCGACAACAACGGTCGCAAGGCGGACTTCCGCAATGCCATCTTGATCATGACCAGTAACGCCGGCGCACAGGAGATGGCGGCGGCGGCCATTGGCTTCGGCGGGCGCAGCAATGCCGACAAGGGCTCGAAGGCGATCGAGCGCCTGTTCAGCCCGGAGTTCCGCAACCGACTCGATGCGACCATCACCTTCGCGTCGCTGTCGCCCGAGGTGATCGAGCGCGTGGTCGACAAATTTGTCCTGGAGCTCGACGCCCAGCTCAACGACAAGAAGGTCTTCATCCAGCTGACGCCCGCCGCGCGTCGGTACCTGGCGCACAAGGGCTACGATCCGACCTTTGGGGCACGCCCGATGGCGCGGCTGATTCAGACGGAAATCAAGCGCGTGCTGGCCGACGAAATTCTCTTCGGCCACCTGCGTGAGGGCGGTCGGGTGGAGATCGATGCACGGGACGATCAACTGACCTTCGGCTACGCGCCGCTCGCCGGGACTGGCGACGCGCTCGAGGCGCCCGCTGAGAGCGAAGCCGCCGAGTGAGGTGCCGCGCGTGGCGCGGCAGCCTAGGGCTTGACGGTCTTGCCGCGCTTGAGCGCGCTCTGCTCATCCAGCCAGTCGATTTCCTGCGTCACGGCGGCGCGCTCCTGCGCCAAGTAAACGCGGACGGCGCGCGCCAGCCGCGGGTTGGTGAGGTAGTGCATGCTGTAGGTCGGGCGCGCGTCGAAGCCGCGCAGGTGCTTGAACTCGCCGCCGGCGCCGGGCTCGAAGCGGGTGATGCCTTCCTGGAGGCAGTATTCAATCGATGCGTAGTAGCAGACGTTGAAGTGTAGGTAGCGCAACTCTTCGAACGCGCCCCAATAGCGCCCGTACAGCACGTCGCCCTTGCGTACGGTGAAGGTGCCGGCGATGACTTTGGCGTCGCGGCGCGCGACGAAGAAGCAGAGCCGGTGCTTCCAGCGCTCGCGGAGCAGATCGAAGAAGGTGTGGTTGAGGTATTGACGTCCCCAGTAGAGCTTGTCGATAGTCGACTTGTAGAGGCGGAACAGCGTTGCGAAGAGGTCATCCGGTATGGCGTCGCCGGCGTGTGCGGTGATCTGTATGCCTTGCGATTCGAGCTCGCGGCGCTCGCGCTTGATTTGCACGCGTCGCTTGCTGCGGAAGGCGCCGAGGTATTCGTCGAAGCTCTGCCAACCCGGATTGAGCCACTGGAACTGATATCCGGTGCGTTGGTCGAACCCGAGCGCCCGCAGCGCGTCGACCTCATCGGGCGTGCAGAAGTTGACGTGCACCGACGAGAAGTCGTTGGTGCTACAGAGTTCCTTCAGCGCAGTCGCCAGAAGGCGGAGGGCCTTCGCTCGATCGACGTCCGGGTGGATGAGGAAGCGTGCGCCGGTCGCCGGTGTGAACGGCACGGCGACGAGCAACTTCGGGAAGTATCGGAGGCCGGCGCGCGTGGCCGCGTCGGCCCAGCCGTGGTCGAAGACGAACTCCCCCTGGCTGTGGCTCTTGACGTACAGGGGGCAGGCCCCTACCAGATCGCGGCCAGCCCACAGCGTCAGGTGCCGAGGCAGCCAGCCGGTGGCAGGCGTGACGCACTTCGCATCCTCGAGCGAGCCCAGCCAGCCCCACTCCAAAAACGGCGAGCCGGCACCGACCAGCCTATCCCAGGCGCTGGGCTCGATGGCGGAGAGGCCGTGGCGGACGTCGAGGTTCATTGAGCCATTCGTCATTGGCTCGCTGATCGAGACGCGATCAGCGAGCCAACGCGGACATGACTCAAGGCGGAGGGACTTACTTCTCGATGGAGAGGAGTTCCACCTCGAAGACCAGGGTCGCGCCTGGCTTGATCTGCGGAGGGGAGCCGTGGTCACCGTAGGCGATGTCGGAAGGGCAGATCAGCTTCGCCTTGCCGCCGACCTTCATGAGCTGCAATCCCTCGGTCCAGCACTTGATGACGCCGTTCAACGGGAACGTTGCCGGCTGGCCGCGTTTCACCGAGCTGTCGAAGACGGTGCCATCGGTGAGCGTGCCCGTATAGTGCACCTTGACGCGATCGGTCGCGGCTGGCTTGTCCCCCTTGCCGGCGCTGAGTTCCTGGTAGACGAGTCCCGACGGGGTCTTGACCGCTCCCTTTTCCTTGGCAGCCTTTTCGAGGAACTCCTTCGAAGCTTTCTTTTCGGTCTCGGCGGAGGCCGCGAGGCGCGTCTGCTGCAGCTGTTGGATCTTCGGGCCGTAGGTTTCCAGCTCAACCTTCTTCGTCTTGCTGAGCGCGCCGTCGTTGAAGCCGTCCTTGACGATCTCGACCTCGCTGGGGGTCAGGTTGAACGACGCCAGATTGCGGCTGAGCGCCAAGCCCAGGGCGTAGAGCGTCTTGTCATCTTCGGACTTCAGTTCGGCTCCGCGCGCGCTGAGAAACGACGCGACGACAAAGAACGAGGCGATCAGGACGACCGTTACATTTCGCATGAGCGTTCCTTTCTCCACTTATGGCTGCAACGGCTTCCCCCGCCGTTGGGTAAGGTGGCGCACTACTACTCGCGTTGGACCGCAGAGGCAAGAGGAGGTGAGTGACTTCCCTTCCCCTCGCCTCTGCGGGGCACGGCATCGATGCTGCAGGTTGTGTGGAGCGCTCGGGATACGCCACCGGCGCCTTGGGTGTTCAGTCGACGTATGCGCGCAAGCCCTGGCCCTCGCAGATCGGGAGAAGCTGCTTGAGGGCGCGTGCTTCGAGTTGGCGGATGCGTTCACGGCTGACGCCGTAGCGCCGACCAACTTCCTCGAGCGTCAAGGACTGGGCATCCGCGGTGCCGAAACGCAGTCGAAGGATGTCGGCCTCGCGGGCGGGCAACTGGGCCAGGGCGATTTCAAGTTGCTCGCTCAGGTCCACGGCTGCGGCATCGCGCTCTGGATCCGCGGCGTCGCTGGCTAGCAGATCTTCCAACGTCCGATCGTCATCGGCGCCCAGCGGCGAATCGAGCGACAGGCACTGGAAGTTTTGGGTCATCGTTTCGAGCCGTTCGGCATCGACGCCGCTGGCTTCGGCCAAGCTCTCCCGGTTGACCTCCCCGTCGTTCGCCGTCTGCAACCGTTGGGTTTCTCGGCCCACCTTGCGACGCAGCTGGTTCCAGTGCACCGGCGTGCGAATCAGTCCGCCCTGCACGTCGCCGGCGCGGCCGATCTGCTGCCAGATCCACCACACCGCATAGGTGCCGAACTTGACTTCCTTGGACGGGTCATACTTTTCCACCGCGCGGATCAAACCCAGTGTGCCTTCTTGCACCATGTCGAGAAACGACACCCCGGGTCGGCGATAGCGCTTAGCGAACGAGATGACGAGTCGCAGATTGGCCTTGATCATGCGATCGCGCAGCGACCGATACTCACGCAGCTCGGCCTCCAGCGCGCGCACGAACTCGCGCAGGCGCCAGCGTGTGACCAACTGCAGATCGGAGCGCCGACGGGAGCGCAGCAGGCGCCGTGCATAGTTGAGGACCATCACGGTTTCCCGTTCGCGAAAATCATCCGCCGGTCGGATGACACTGCGCCCGTGCGCCGGGAGTGCCGCGGTCGTCAGGCGTGGCAACCGCCGCAGCAATCGGCGCACCCGGTTGCGGGCGCGAACGATGCTGCGTGCCAACGCTTGCTCCTCGTCTGGGGAGAGCATCGTCGTCGCACCGACGTCTTGGAAGAAATGCGAGTGCAGGGGATCGTCGCCAGACTCGGTCTCGGTTTCCGACTCGTCGGTTGTGAGCGCCTCGGCTCCCCCATCCAGCTCGAGATCTTCTTCCCGAGACTCATCCTCGTCCACTTTGAGCGCAAGCGCGCCATAACTATTGTCCATCGACAGCCTTACCCCTTCTTGCTTTCTATTTGAGACTGACCGGCAGGTGGTGACCGGAGTCTACACGATTAGACGGGTGTAGCCAAGACTAATTCAAGACTCTTTGTGCATGAGCGATGCTTCACCATAGCATGAGCCGTCTTCATTGGGCCCTCGGCCCATGCGTTTGACGGTCCTGGGGAGAATTCGTAAGGTGTCGCCACGCAGCGAGAGTACTGGAAATGTCGAAGAATCTGGCAATCGTATCAGTCATTGGGCGTGACCAGAAGGGTGTGGTGGCGCGCATTTCGACCTACCTGGCGGGCTGCAGCATCAATATCGAAGACATCGAGCAACGCGTCATGGAAGGCCTCTTTATTATGACCATGCTCGTCGATCTGAGCGACATCAGCACCAACCTCGACGAACTGATCCTTGGCCTCAAGGGCATCGGCCAAGACATTCATATGGAAGTAACCATTCGTCTGCACGGCCGCAAGGAGCCCAAACGCGTCGCGGTCCTGGTTAGCCGTGAACCGCATTGCCTGGAGAGGCTTATCGCCGATCGCGATGCGGGACGTCTCAATGGGGATCTTGTCGTCGTGCTCTCGAACCACGACCTGCTCCGGCCGCTGGCAGAAACTCACGGCATCCCGTTCCTCTCGTGCCCGTCGAATGACAAGCCCACCCATGAAGGGTTCCTCCTGGCCCAACTCAAGGAACACCGGGCGGACTTGGTCGTGCTGGCGCGCTACATGCAAATTCTCAGTCCGGCGATGATCGACCGATACCCGCACCGCATCATCAACATCCATCCGTCCCTACTTCCGTATCACCCAGGAAGCAATGCGTACAAGCAAGCGTACGAAGAAGGCGTCCGTGTGTCTGGCTGCACGGCGCACTTCGTCACCGAGCAACTGGATCAGGGACCCGTGATTCTGCAGGATGTCTTTCACATCCGCGTTGGGGAGGACAGCCTGGCCGACGTGAAGGCACGCGGCCAAGAGCTCGAGGCCGAGGTCTTGTCGCAGGCAGTCCAGCTCTACTTGAACGAACAACTCGTGGTAAAGGACAAGAAGGTAATCTTCAGGCCCGGGCACCTGTCGAGCGCCCACTGACGCGTCTACGGCTGCGTGACAACGACCTTCTGGACCTCTAAGGCATTCCCCGGACTGGCGGCGGTGCCGTCGGCACTGCAACGGATCTGGAGTGGCGTAGGACCGCTGCTGCGGGCCTGCCCGTGAAAGGCGAAGCTTGCGGCGGTAGCCTTCTGGACTCGCTCCGTCCCTATACGCGTGCCGGCCAGCCATACGGCAATGAGCACCGGCTGATCATCGGCGGCCGTCTTGGCCGTGACGGTGATAGTTACCGCCCCGGCATCCACGTATACCGCCGCCGCGGCAGTTGCCTCTACAGACATGGCGAGGGTCCCGTCCGCATGGGGTGTCGTAGTCCCCGTGAGTCGCATGCCCGCCGGTGCCAGGGTAAGGATACCGGGCACCGGCCGAGTGCAGGCGAGCCCAAGAACCGCCAGGGCGGCGACCGCGGTGCGCCGGTCAAGAGGCATGGCCCAACTCCGGATATCTACCTGGGCTCTGAACGTCAAGAGATGCCACACGGTATTCGCGCTTGAGATACCGCTTCTAGTCGTGCCATAAGCGTGCTTAACCCATGACGAACGAGATACCCGCAACGGAGACCCACGTGCCTTCACTCGAATCTCCATCCGCGTCCGCGACGGCCTCGAGCGGCCTGTTACAAGCGACGTGGGCAAGATGGAAGCAAATCGCCAAGGCCATCGGAGTGGTTCAGACGCGGGTCCTGATGGTCATCTTCTATTTCATCTTCGTCTTCCCGCTAGGGCTCTTGGTCCGCCGGACCGGGGACCCGTTGCACCTCAAGGCGCCGCACGGGACCAATTGGACGCCGCATCGTCACGAGCCTCAAAGCCTCGAGACGGCTCGCCGCCAATTCTAGCGCGCACGTGCGTTTTGCGTCCCGTCGGAGGGACGGCGGAATTGCGCTGCACGCCTTGCGTCGGTAGATGGCCTTGCCCATGTCGCCGCGAGTCCAGCACCTGGTCGCGTTGACGTTGCTGGTCGCGGGGGGATGCCTCCGCTTCTATGACCTCGGCGGCAACGACTTTTCGGCCCAGGAAATCGCTCGCGTCAATGCAGCGGACCCAAGGTACGTGTCCGTGGATGGTGTGACGGTGCCGGCAACATTGCAGCAGCCGTTGCTCTCCCAGGGCCTGACCGGTCTGGCGCTGCGCGGTGGTTACGACGGGTGGCGGCTGCGCCTTCCCAGTGCTGTCGCCGGGACCGCAGCCGCACTGGCGCTGTGGTGGCTGACCTTGACGGTGTGCGGTCCGGAACCAGCCCTCTACGCGGCGGCGCTGTTGGCTGGTTCGCCACTGCACCTCGCCGTGTCACGAACCGTCGGATCCGAGGCGCTGCTCTCGCTTCTGGTGATCGTCACCGTGCAGGCATTCTGCTGGGCCTTGCAGGCACCCGGCGAGACGAAGCGTTGGGCGGCGGCAACCGGCGCCGCGCTGCTGGCGTGCTTAGCCGGGGACACTGCTCTGCTGCTGCTTGCTGCGTTGGCGCTCTCCCTTGCTGCACAACGCCGGCGTCTTGCGGGGCGCGCACGCCGCGTGCTCGTCGCGCTCATCCTTCCCGGCCTCGCCCTGGGTGTGTGGACCTTCTACCATCGCCCCGACGCCGGCGGGTCCTTGTATCACGTGCACCCCGGCATGGCCGCACTGCTGCAAAGCCTCGCGCTGTTGGCCACCGGAGAGCCGACCGCTCTCGTGCCTGGGCTGGTGTTGGCGGGATGTGTGGTGCTGGGCGCTCTGTGGGCTGAGCCGGCTGACCGGCTCGGTGTCGTGTGTAGCTGGGTTACGGTGGGAGTGATCGGCATCCTCGTCGCGGATTGGTTGCTGCAGCAGCAACTCGTTGCGCCGCAACTGTCGGCTATTCTGCCCGGCTATGTGCTGCTTGCGGCTGTCGGCCTGGCGCGCGTGCGCCGCGCCGTCACGCCGCGGGCACTGCAGATGACCGTCGCAGCAGCGCAGGTTGGCGTCGTCGGCTTGGTCCTGTGGTTCAACGTGCGAGGGGGGCTCGCCTCGGTGTACGCCCCGAGCGCCCCATGGCGCGAGGCGGCCGCCATAGTGTCGGCCAACCTGCGACCGGACGACGCCATCGCAGTGCTGCTCGAGCGCGACAGTTTCCTGTTCTACGCTCCGAGCCTGGAGCGCCGCGTTCCACTCCTGCCGCGCCCCAGCCAGACGCCGATGCTGTTCAGCCAACCCGAACGCGGCTGGCTGATCGTGCCGGCCGCCGCACACCTGTATCCTGGGTGGCAAACGGTGGACAAGTGGCTGCGGATCTATCCGCCCGTGGACCTCAGCCCCGCTGGCGGGATCGAGGTGCTCTACGTCGGTCACGTCAGTCGGGAGGTGTTGTTGCAGGAAGTCGCATTTTTCGAGCTGCCAGCTTCGACCCTGGTGCGCGGGACATTGCTGGTCGATCTGCTGGTCGCAGCAGGCCCCATCCCTGCCGTCCTGTGGAAGGTCGATCAGGTTGCGCTGGCGCGCGACGTGAGCCTCCACAATCCGGAGTTGCTCAAGGCGGTGGCCTATTTGGCCCAACACGGGCAGGGCGGCCGGGCCGCATCGCTCGCCTATCGCTTGGCCAGCGCCGATCCGGATTGGGCCGAAGCGCGCCAGACTCTCGCCGCCTTCCAGCCCGATCCCGAGCCGCGGTGAGCCGTACTTTGCGATTGCAAAGGTCCGACGCCTGTGCGAGGTAAATTGGCCTGTGATTCAAGGTGTTGAAACCGTAGATCTGGTGGCGCGAGTGGATGATCGCGGCTACTTGATCGAGATCGTCCGCGCCAGCGATCCGTTCCTGACGAGGTTCGGGCAGGTATACCTCGTGGGCAACTTTGCCCCCGGGACGATCCGCGCCTTCCATAAGCACCTCGAGATGTGGGATCTCTTCTTCATCAATCACGGTGCCGCAAAGTTTGTGCTCGTCGATGACCGGTCCGACAGCCCGACCTACAAGGAAATGAACCGCTTTGTCTTGAGTGACCGAAATCCCACGTTGCTGGTCGTCCCGCCGGGCGTCTTCCACGGCTGGATGTCGTTGACCGAAGACACGCAGATGATCAGCACCGCGACGGAGATCTATCAACGGGAACGACCCGACGAGGTGCGCATCCCACCGGATTCCTTCGGCGACCCGTGGGTCGTGCAGGGCCGCTAAGGTGCACAAGATTCTCTTGGTGGGCGGGGCCGGCTACATCGGCTCCGTGCTGGCGCACGAGCTCCTCGAACGCGGCTACGCGGTGCGGGTGCTCGATCGGCTCTTTTACGGCGACCACGGCCTGGCGGCGATGCGAGATCGGGTCGAACTGGTGGTGGCCGACATGCGACGCGTCGAGGCTGCACATTTGGACGGCGTCGACGCAGTCGTCAACGTCGGGGGCCTGTCGAACGATCCGACCGCGGAGTACAATCCGGCGGCGAACTACGAGATGAACACCACAGCGGCGGTGCGGCTCGCCGAGCTGGCACGGGCTGCCGGTATCCGTCGCTACGTGCTGGCGTCGTCGTGCTCGATCTATGACCGTGGCGTCGCCGACGACCAGCGCGACCTGGTGTGTGACGAGCAGGCTGAAGTCCAGCCGCGTGCCGCGTACGCAACCTCCAAGCACGAGGCGGAGCAACGCCTGCAAGCCCTCGCCAGCGCCGACTTCTGCCCCGTGATCCTGCGCAAAGGCACCGTCTTCGGGTTTTCGCCGCGCATGCGCTTCGATCTGGTCGTCAACACCTTTGTGCGCGACGCCCTGAGTACCGGAACCATCGTGTTGTTTCGCGGTGGCGAAATGTGGCGGCCGCTGATCGACGTGCGCGACGTGGCACGCGCCTACATCGCCTGCGTCGCGGCCGACGAGGCCCTGGTCCGCGGCGAAGTCTTCAACGTCGCCGCATGCAACATGCGCATCGCCGAGCTCGCGCTGCGCGTGCGCACGACGTTGCGCGAGCTCGGAGTCGAGGTCGACGTGCGCCCGGACTACGGCTACCGCGGCGTGCGCAGCTATCGGGTCACGACGCAAAAGATCGAACGGGTGCTCGGCTTCAAGGCCGTGCTGTCGGTCGAAGACGCGGTGCGCGACATGGTCCACCAACTGCGCCAACGAAAGATGCAGGATCTCCACGACCCGCGTTACGACAACCTGCGCTGGCTCCGCATGCTCGAGGAGGCAGAAACCATCTTGGGGACCGGACGCTCGGTGTTCGACGCGCCGACCGAAGGTCAGCCCGTCCGTCTCGCCGTCGGCCGCCGCACCGATCGATGAAGGTGCTGCTGACCGGCGGCCGCGGGCAGCTTGCCGCCGCCCTGTATCAAACCCTCGCGCCCCGCCACCAGGTCGTGGCGCTCGGTCATGCCGAGCTGGATATCACCGACGGCGCTGCGGTCGCGGCGTGCCTGACACGCGAACGGCCAGCCATCCTGATCAATACTGCCGCCTATCATCGCGTCGACGATTGTGAGGACGAGGCGGAACGCTCGTTCGCCGTTAACGCGTTGGCCGTGCTCACCCTGGCGCGTTGGTGCGCCGCCAACGACGCGGTCTTCGTGCACTTCAGCACCGACTACGTGTTTTCCGGGAACGAACGCGCGCCTCGGAGCGAGAGCGATCCCCCCGCGCCGTTGAGCGTCTACGGCGCCTCGAAGCTGGCGGGCGAGTACCTGGCGCGGCAAGCCTGCAGCCGTCATTTCGTGATTCGTACGTGTGGCCTGTACGGTCACGGGGGCACCAGCCAAAAGGGCGGCAATTTCGTGGAGAAGATGCTGGCACTGGCGGCAGCGGGACAACCCATCCGCGTCGTCGATGACCAGGTGCTGACGCCCTCCTACACTGTCGATGTGGCCGCCAAAACCACGCAGCTGATGGCGACGTCGCACTATGGCTTGTACCACGTCACTAACGGCGGCAGCTGCTCGTGGTACGAGTTTACCCGGCAGCTCTTCGCGCTCGCCGGCGTCAGCGCCGAGCTGGCTCCGACGACCTCGACGGAGTTTGTGACCCGCGCACGACGTCCCGCCTATTCGGTCCTGCGCCACGCCGCCCTCGCACGCCTGGGCCTGAACGATCTCCCGACCTGGGACGACGCGCTGCGACGCTATTTTGCGACGCACAATCCCGCACGGGGGGCGAGTTCGCGATGAAATGCGCCGCGCGACAGGCGCGCCTGGCCCTGCGGACGGAGCAGACGGCGTACGCCATGGCAGTCGGCTTGCATACGCCATGGCAGTCGGCTTGCAAAGGTTCGGAGCGGCGGGCTACATGCGTGCGATCACGTGCTGTGCGCAGAGCGTGCCCGGGCGAAGGTATGCGACTAGACGGCGGCGTGGGAGCGGGGCCGGCCCGACGCACGTGGTGATCTCGTGAGTACCCCAGCAGAGCAGTGCGTCATCGTCATCCCGACCTTCAACGAGCGGGAAAACATCCAAAACCTGATCCCCGCCATCCAGGCACAGGATGCCGGGTTCAGGGTCCTCGTGGTCGATGACAGCTCGCCCGACGGTACCTCCGAGGTGGTGGCCGATATGTCTCGAACCGATGCGCGAATCGAGCTGCTGCGCCGGCCGCAACGGCAGGGAATCGGTCCCGCGTACATCGCCGGCTTTACGCACGCCCTGGGCCGGGGGGCGCAGTATGTCGTGCAGATGGACGCAGACTTCTCCCATCCGGTGGCGATGCTCCCCCAGTTCCTGTCGTACATCCCCGACTACGATATGGTGCTCGGCTCGCGCTACCTCAACGGCATCACGGTGGTCAACTGGCCCATCGAGCGGCTGCTCCTGAGCTACTACGGCAACTGGTATGCTCGGCGCGTAACCGGATTGCCGGTGGCCGACGTCACCGGCGGCTTCAAATGCTGGCGCCGTGACACGCTGGAACGCCTCGACCTCCGGCGGGTGCGCTCCAACGGCTACGCGTTTCAGATCGAGATGACGTACCGCGCCTGGCGCGTCGGGCATCGAATCAAGGAGCTGCCGATCATCTTCATGGACCGGACCACCGGGGACTCGAAGATGAACAAGTCGATCGCCGCCGAAGCGCTGTGGATCGTGTGGTGGCTGCGCGTCATGGACCTCATGGGACGGCTGTAGATGGGCGGCCGCACCCTTCTGATTCTGAACGAGCGTGACCACCGCCATCCAGCGGCCGGCGGCGCCGAGCTGCACATCACCGAGACCGGTAAGCGTCTGGCGGCGCGCGGCTACCAGCCGACCCTCCTGTGCACGCGCGTGCGCGGCGCGGCGGCTGAGGAAATACAAGACGGCATGCGGATACGCCGCTTCGGCAATCGGTTCACCTACTACTTGATGCTCCCCTGGATGGTGCGCCGTGAGCTGCGCCGCCCGGGGACGGTGATCATCGAGCATCTCAACAAGCTGCCGTTCTGTTCGCCACTGTATGCGCGCGCCCCGGTGTTGCTGCTGGCGCATCACCTCTTCGGCGCCACCGCGTTCAAGCAAGTCTCGCTGCCCGTGGCGTGCGTCGTGTACGTAGCCGAGAAGGTCATTCCGTACGTCTACCGCGGCCGCCAGTTCATCGCGGTATCACCGAGCACGCGCGACGACCTGGTCACGCGCGGGGTTCCGGCGGCGGCGATCACGGTCATTCCCAACGGCCTCGACCACAGCCGCTACCACGGCCGCGGGCGCGTTGCCGACGCCCGTCCCACCGTGCTGGTGCTGGGCCGCGTCGAGTTCTACAAGCGCGTCGAGCTGGCGCTCGAGGCGATTCGACATCTGCTGCCGGTACTGCCCGATATCCATCTCCTCGTCGTTGGTGACGGGGGGGCGCGCTCGACGCTGGAAGCACAGGCCCGCGAGATGGGCCTTGCCACGCACGTGACCTTTACGGGGTTCGTGTCGGAGACCGCCAAGGTGGCCTACATCCGACGAGCGCACGTGGTGGTGAACACGTCCGACAAAGAAGGCTGGGGCCTCACGGTGTTGGAAGCGAACGCCTGCGGCCTCCCGGTGGTGGCCAGTGACGTCCCTGGATTGCGCGATGCCGTGCGCGATGGCGAGAGCGGTGTGCTGGTGCCGCACGAGGATGTCGGCCGCCTCGCCGAAACGCTACGCCGCCTGCTCGAGGACGCGGCGTGGCGGGCACGCTTGAGTGCCGGAGCGCGTGAATGGGCGCAACGCTTCTCGTGGGACGGCGCGACGACGGAGATTGCCGCCGTCATCGAAGCCGTGGCGCAGCACAGCGGCACGGCTGCCGACACGGCCCTCGCTGGCGAACCGCGCCGCCGCTCGCTCGGGGGCGGTGCCTAGGGCTGCCCCAGTGATGCTGGCGGGCCTGCCGATCACGGCACCGCGGCGCGACGTGCTGCGGTGCGGCGGCCTGGCGGTGCTTGCACTCGCCTACTTCGGCCTGCTCGCCAGGTTCGGGCTGAACGTTGGCGAGGAAGGCGGTACGGTCTACCTGATCGATCGCGTCGTCCATGGGCAACGGCCCTACATCGATTTCATCAGCGGCTACACGCCCGCGTACTTCTACTGGCACGCCTGGTTGCTCGAGACGTTTGGCTCGAACCTGCTGGTGCTGCGCGCCTGTGTGGCGATGGTGAACAGCGCCTCGATCGTGCTGCTGTATCTCGTGGCGCGCGCCGTGGTGCCGGCGCATTTCGCCGCATTGCCGGCACTCGGCTATATGGCGCTGCTCCCGGTGGTGCCGGCCAGCGAGTGCTCGTTCAACGTGCCGTACCCAGCCTGGTATACGCTCCTGTTCTGGCTGCTCGGTATTCTTGTGCTGCAGCGGGTGCGGGTGACGGAACAGCGTGGCTGGCTGCTGGTGGCCGGCATCCTCGCCGGCCTGTCCTTCTCCTTCAAACCCAACACCGGGCTCTTCAACCTCGCCGCCGACGTGCTGATCGTGAGTCTGGCCTGTCCGTCGCGGCGCGTGACGGGAGAACGACAGCGCATCCGGGTCCTGCGCTGCGCCGTTCCCGTCGTCGTGCTCGCTTGCGTGGCGCTGGTGTTCCGCGTTCACCTGTGGCGCCGGGAAGGCCTCGTCTTCGTGGCGCCGCTCGCCGTTCTCGTCGCTGCCTGGCTGGTCCGTGATGGAGACTCCGGCGAGCCGCGGACGCGCCCCGCTGCATTCTTGGCGGGCGTGGCATGCCTGCTGGCGGGGTTCGGCTTGGTGACGCTGCCTTGGCTCACTTTCTTCTGTCTGCAACTCGGATGGTCGCGCTTCGCCCATGACGTCCTCTTCCTGAACACCGGCTTCGAGCAGTTCTTCTATCTGGCCTATCGCGCCTTGGCCTGGCGCGATGTGGGACTGGCCGCGATGGCGGCGGGGCTCGCTGGGGCCGCCTACGCGGCTCGGTGGCGGCGCGCGCCGGTGATCCAGGTGGTGGCCTTCGGTGTAGTGGGGCTCGCCGCCGCGGTGGTGTGGCTCGCGTGGATGGCGCCCATGCCGGAGGGCTTTCAGCGGTCGGTCCTGTTGCGCGTGCAGGATGCCAGCTTCGGCGCGGCCCTGCTGACACATTGGGCCGTGCTCGCGGTGGTCGGCTCGCCTAGCCTCGCACGTCTGGCTGGCGATACGCGCGCTGACGTGCAGCTGATCTTGGCGGCGGCGCTGTGCATGTTTCTGAACGCCTATCCGCGCAGCGACTTCTATCACGTGATACTGTCGGCGCCGCTGACGTTGGTGCTGGGTGCGGTCCTCTTGTGCTGGCTGACGCAGCGCTGGCGCGCTGTGATGCCCGCACCCGCAGCCCGTTGGGTCGACGTTACGGTGCTGGTCGGTGTCGCGGCGCTGCTCGCGGTGGTCGCTGCGCCGCAGGTCGGGCTGTGCGCCCGCGTGGCGTTACACGCGGTCGGCCACTCGGCGGCCGGCCTGGAGCGGGTCGCCTTGCGCCGCGCACCGGTGCTGGTGCGCCGCGGTGCGGCGGGCCTGCCGGTACGCACGCTGGTGCCGGTCGTCGACTATCTGGAACGCGAGCGGCGCGATGATGATCGCCTGTTTACGTTTCCCGACCTCGATGTGATCGGCTTCCTCGCCGATCTGCACACGCCGGCGCGCATTGGGTATTTCAACCCGGGATGGCCGGCGCACGCAGTGGAGGCGGAAGTCGTCGATACGCTGGCAGAGCAGCCCCCACGGTTCGCAGTGGTGGCGAACCCGGCACCGCTCTTCTTTGCCGACGCCCCGGCCTACTACTTCCTGCTGCGCGAGTTCGTCGCGGCGCGCTACCGTCCCTGGGGACGCAGCGGCGCCTACGAGGTGCTGCTGCGCACCGATACGGAGGCGGCGCCGTTCCACACCGCAGGCGCCGACGATACCGCCGGTGCGAGCAGCGCTTGCGCGAATCTGCCGCAGCCGCTACTTCCGGACCGCCTGCGTGCGTGTTTGGCCACGCTGCCGGCGGCTGCGTGGCCGGGACTCATCCAACAGGTACGTGACAGCCAATCGATCGATGGGGCAGGGGTGCTGAGTGAGATGTGGGCCGCGGGTGCGACGGAACGTACGCCGCAATCGGTGGCGCTGTTGGCCTTGCGCGTCATCGGTGAGGTTGGCGACGCCGCTGCGGCGGAGGCGCTCCTGGGTGCTGCCCAAACCTCGGATGCCGCGATCGATGACGCGATGGCCACCGCGCTGTTCAACATCGCGGTGCGCGAGATGATCGAGCCGTTCCAGTTCGGTGCCGGTCCGCGACGCGACGGACCGGCGCCGCGGCTATGGTCACGGCATCGCGTCTTGCTGCGCGCATGGATCGACTCACCTGCTCGAGACGTGCGTCGACGCTTCTTTGCGGCCTGGGCCTTGGGCACCAGTGGAGAGCATGAGGTTGATGCGTCGACAGAGGACGATGTTGCGACGTTGGCGGCGCGCGCCGGGTCGATGTTGGATGACCCGAACCCGGCGCTGCAGCTGGCGGCTGCGGGCGCGGTGGCCCGATTGAGCTCGGCGCCCGATACGCTGCCGCGACTGCTGCGGTTGCTCGCCGTCGCGCCCAGCTTCATGCCGAGCTTCGCGTTACTGTGGAGCCGCGCCCATCCCGACGCGGCACTGCCCGAGCTGCAGCGTCAGCTCGCGGCAGGCGACCCAGCGGCGCGCGAGATGGCGGCGTTTCTGGCCGGGGTGTTACGCTGGCCGACAACGCTGCCGCAGTTGCAGCAGGCGGCCGCGGCCCCGCAGCCGGCGGTGCGCCTGGCGAGCATTTGGGCCTTGGGCAACATGGCCCGCCCCGCCGGCCTGCCCACCGTACGCGCGGCGCAGATGGACCCCGATGCCGCCGTGCGCCGAACGGCGACGAACGCCCTGCGCCGGTTCGCGGACGATGACGGCCCAGGGTAAAGAGCGAGCCGTGACTGCATCGGTTGACACATCAGCGGGCGCGCCAGGACGCACCCGGCACCCGGAGCTGCTCGGGGCCGCAGTGCTGCTGCTGGCCGTGGGGTACTGCGCGGCACTGAGCCCGTATGGGCTCAACCTCGACGACGAAGGCACGTTGCTGTACCAGATCTACCGCACCTACCTCGGGCAGGTGCTGTACGTCGATTTCCACGCCGGGTACACGCCGGGGCTGTTCTACTGGAACGCGGCGCTGTTCACGCTGTTCGGGGTCAACATCGTCGTCCTGCGCCTCTGTCTGGCGTTGATCAACGGTCTGGCCGTGTACTGCATGTACTGGTTGGCGCGCCGGTTGGGAGCGGGGAGCGGTGCGGCGGCGACCGGCGGGCTGCTGTACCTGGCGTTCATTCCCTACTACGACGGCCAATTCGCCGCCTTCAACATTCCCTATCCGATCTGGTACGTCACCCTCTTCTGGCTGCTCGGCGTCGTCTGCGTCGTGCGCTGGTGGGAGAGCGGTCGGGGTTGGTGGTGGTTGCCGGCGGGTCTGTGCGCCGGCGTGGTCTTCGCCTTCAAGCCGAACAGCGGATTGCTCCACCTGGCTGCGCTGCTCATCGCGCTGCTACTGCTCGAACGGCCCGAGGTTGAAGCGCCGGCAACGCACGGCCGCATGATGCGCGGCGTCTTGCGCTGCGAGCGCGTCCTGCGTTGGCTCATCCCGCTGTTCCTTACGGGCGGGTTGACACGCTTGTTCACCGGTGCCGGACATCGCGAGGTCTACCTGTTTGCGTTGCCGTTGATGATGGTGGTTGGCTACCACTTCGGCGTACCGCGCGGCCGGCGTTTGGCGCGGCCGGTCGCGCCGCTCAGCATCTGGCGCAATCTGTTGCTGCTGGGCAGCGGCTTCACGATCGTCACGGCGCCGTGGGCCATCTATTTCCTGCAGCAGTTGGGCATGACGCGCTTCCTGCGCGCCATCCTGTTCGTCGGCACCGGTTTCGACCGGTTCTACTTCATGGGCTATCCGCCGCTGGCCACCTGGGGCATCGCCTTCGCCGCGGCGATCACGGCGGCGGCGGCGGTGGGCGTCGTGGTCCGCAAGCGATACCTATCGGCACGCTTGGTGGGTGCGGCAATCGTCGCGGGTGGGGTCGCGGCGACAGTGCTGCTCATCAGCCGTCCGCCGTTGATGGTGGAGGGATTTCAAAGCTCGGTGGTCATGCGTGTGCGCGACGTCGCGTTCGTGATCATCCTGGTGACCATGTGGGCGGCATTGACGGCGTATGTGTTCCAGACCACGCGCGGGCGGGCTTTGTCGGTGGCCGTCGGCAGCGGAGAGGCGGCGCCGATCGACGCCGAGGGCGAGCGCGTCCACCTCGGGGTGCTGGCGATTCTGATCGTCTCGGCCATCTTGATGCACATGCAGCTGTACCCGCGCACCGACTTCATGCACCTGGTGCCGGCGTCGCCCGGGGTGCTGATTCTCGGCGCGTGGTTGCTGCACCTGCTGGCGCAGATCTGGGCGCGCGGCATGGCGCGGTCGGGTGCGGCGCGCGCCGCGGTAGCCGCCGCGGTGGTGGCCCCGGCCTATCTGCTGGCGTTGACGCTGTTGGCCCCGGCGTTGGCGCGCATCGCGTATCTCGCCGGTGCCTGGCTGCGCCAGGATCGCGGTGCGGTGGTGGCGTTGGACGTCCCACGGGCGCCGCTGGTGATCGAGCCGGCGGCGTCGCTGCCGTTCAAGACCCTCGCCGCGACGGCCCGCTACCTGCGCCGGCACGCGCGACCGGATGATCCCGTCTTCGGCTTCCCCGTGCTCGACATCGTGTGCTTCCTGGCCGATCGACAAAATCCGACACGGCACGGCTACTTCTTTCCCGGCTGGCCCGGGCATGACGTCGAAGCGGAGGTGGTCGACGCGCTGCACGCGCATCCGCCACGCTACATCGTCACGCTGCATGACCACGCGCTCTTCTTCGCCAGCGCCCCGCTCTACTATTTCAACTTGCGGCAGTTCGTGACCGGCCACTACCACCTGGAGCGACGCATCGGGACGTTGGACATCCTGCGTTTCGGAGCGGGGCAAGAAGCGGTGACCGACGGCGCGACGGAGCGGCAGCATCGCTTGCAGGGAGTCGTGCACTTGTGGCGCGCCGAGCTGCGGCGCGATGACACGGCGGCGGCGCGGCGCCTCGACGCGGCCCTCGCCGCCACCAACGTTGCCGACCCGGCCGCGCTGGCGACAACGATCGCGGAGCTCGATCCGGCGGCACAGGTGCAGCTGGTGCGGCTCATCCGCAAGAGCCGTAGCGCCGGCGGTGCCGCCGCGCTGGCGATCGTGCTCGAGAACTACCGGCCGACACCGGCGCTGCGACAGCTGTTCTTGCGCGTCGTCTCGGAGGTCGGCGGCCCGACGGCAATCGTCCCCCTGCTCGGCGCCCTGCAGGCGTCCGACGCGTTCACCCGTGGCGACTTCCCGGGACTGCTGTACACCATCGCCGGCAAGTTGTCGCTCGAAGGATATTGGTACGCCCCACCGGATCGGCGCGTCCTCGCGTCGATCAGCGAGGCGTTGGACCTGGAGCAGGTGATCCAGTGGATGGACAACCCGTGGGAAGCCTTTGCGCTGCGCTCCTTCGCCGTCAGGATCGCCGGCCGCCAACAGGATCGGCGGGTGATTCCATATCTCATGCGAATCCTCGGCGACAGCGCCGAGTTCACCGACCTGCGGGTGCAGGCGGCCGATAGCTTGGTCGAGATGGGCGTCGGTTCCATGATTCTCAAGGCCGTGGCGGATCTGATGCAACAGGACCAGCTGACCCCGGCGACCTTGATCGTGAAGCTCTACGCGCAAGACCCCGAGGTTGGTCGCCCAGCGCTCGCCGAGCTGATGGGCTCCTGGGCGGAGGCAACGCGCAGTGCCGCCTTCTGGGTGGCGGCTGCGGTGCATGACCCCGGCCTGGCGGAGTACCTGCGCGACGGGCTCCAGGATCGTGTACCCGAGGTCCGCATTGCCGCGGCGTGGGCATTGGGAAGCCTCGGTGACGCGGCGAGCCTGACGGCGTTGACCGCGCTGACGCGAGACAGCAACGACCAGGTCGCTGAGTTCGCCCGGCAGGCGGTCGACCGCATCACGAAGCCCGCCGCCGCGCGCCGCGCGCCGACGGCGGCGGCCGGTGCGCACGCCCTCGGCGGCGGACAGTAGAGCGGGATGAACAACACGATGGTGGCGTGACCGCGAAAGGGTTCGATCCATGCCAGACGAATCGGGAGGAGGGATATTCACCGGCGAGCGCTTGGTGGCCGACGATCCGTTGTTCGCCGCCGACTTCGCCCGCCATCTGGTGGCGTATCAGTTCGCGCAGGAGTGCGTGCGCGACAAGACCGTGCTCGACGCCGGCTGCGGCGACGGCTACGGGACGGACTTGCTGGCGCGCACCGCGACGCGGGCGCTGGGCGTCGATCGCGCCGCCGACACCATCGCGCTCGCCGCACAACGGTACCGGCGGCCGAACCTGGCGTATCGCGCCTGCGCCCTGCAACGACTCACCGACCTCGGCGAGCAGTTTGACGTCGTGTGCAACTTCCAAGTCATCGAGCACCTTACCGACCCGCGCGCGTTCCTCGAACAAGTGCGGCAGGTGCTGCGGCCGGGCGGCTGCCTCATCGTCACCACGCCGAACCGCGTGAACTCCTTCGTCGAGAATCCGTACCACGTGCACGAGTATCTCGCCGACGAACTGGCGGCCGTCTTGCGCGGCACCTTCGCGGCGGTGGACATGCGCGGCGTCTGCGGCAATGAACGGGTCATGGCATTCGAGCGCGCCCGTGGCCAGCACGCCAACAGCATCCTGCGGCTCGACCCGCTCGGCCTGCGGCGCCTGCTGCCGCGCCGGCTCATCGAGTGGGCGTATCCGCGCCTGGCCAAGCTCGTGCGCCGCAACATCGCCCAGGCAGACGCCAGCACCGCCACCATCAGCCCGGCCGACTTCGAGATTCGCGCCGACGCCGGCAATTCGCTCGATCTGCTGGCGCTCTGTCGCGCCTGAGTGGTGGAGCGTCGTGCGCCTGCTTGTCACGGGTGTCACCGGATTCATCGGGCGCCGCCTGCTCAGACGCCTCGCCGAGGAACGGCCGCGGTGGACGGTGTACGGGATCGGGCGCGATCCGGCTCGGCTGGCGCGCTGCGCCGCGATCCTCCCCGGCCTGCGCGCAATGCGGTGCGATCTGGAGACCCAGGAGCTCGAGCTGGATGATCCCGTCGACGTCGTCGTGCACTTGGCCTCCTGGGTGGCTCTGCCGCGCGAAGACAGCGCCGGCTGGGAACGCCTCCTGCACACCAACACCCGCGGCACGATACGCGTGTGGCGCTGGATACAGCACGCCGCCACGCGTCCTTCCGCCGTGATCCACGCCAGCAGCGTATCGGCGTACGGCGAGCCGCGGGTGCAGCCGGCGGCGGAAGACGATGCCACCGAGCCATCGAGCTTCTATGGTTTGTCGAAGCTCGGCGCCGAGCTCTACGGCAACTACTTTTCGTCCGCGCTCGGAGTGCCCACGGTGAACCTCCGGATCGGCTACGTGTACGGCCCGGAGGACGACAGCGGCAAGGTGATCTACAAGTGGGCTGCGGCGGCACGTACGGGGGCGCCGATCACCATCGGTTCCAGCCCGCACGTCTTCCGCGACTACGTGTTTGTCGACGACGTGACGCGGGTGCTGGTGGAGCTCGCCGCCGCACCGACGCTTCCGGCGGCGGCGCTCAACGTCTCGCCGGGGCGTGGCATCACGCTGCTGCAGCTCGCGCGAACATTGCAGCGGCTGGGCAGCGACCGTGCCCCGCTGCACGTGCAGCCGACGCCGGGCGACCATTTCGCCGGCTGCGTCATCCAATCGCGCGCGCGATTCGATGCGCTGTTCCCCGGCTTCCGGTTCACCGAGCTCGAGGACGGCTTGCGGAGGCTGTGGGAGTGAGCGGCGAACCGGTTGTCGTGCTCGGTGGCAGCGGCCGCCTCGGCCGGCGCTTTCGCGCCGTGCTCGCCGGCGATCGCTGGCGGCGCGTGATCAACGTGGATCCACGCGAGCCGGCGGCGTTTCCGGATGATCTGGAAGGCTTCGCCCTCGTCGTGCTGGCCGCCAAGATCACGCTCGAAGCCGGCGGCGAAGGGCTCACGGCCGTCGAGGATCTGTTGGCGACGAACGCGTTCGCGCCCGTGCACTTCGCCGCCGCGCACGCCGGGCGCGTGACGCGCCTGGTCTTCGCCAGCTCCCTCGAAATCTACGGCGACGCGCCGGATGCGGCGCCACTCCGTGAGGAGGCGCCGGCGCGTCCGACCACGGCCTACGGCATCTCAAAGTTGCTCGGCGAGCACGCTACGCGTCTGTACTGTCGCGACCACGGGATTCCATGGGTCGCCCTGCGCTACGGCAGCTTGTACGGAGCCGAGGACGACCTGGCCAATGCGCTCGTCGGCTTCCTGGCGCTGGCGGTGCGTGGCGCGCCGATCGAGCTGCACGGCGACGGTTCCGGGACACGGAGTTACCTGCACCTCGACGACGCGGCCGGGGCGCTGCTGGCAGCGCTGACGCATTCCGAGTCCGAGGTCTTCAACGCCGCGCATCCGCGCCCGGTCACGCTGCGGGAGCTTGCCGACACCGCAGTCGCGGTCGCCGGTCGCGGGCACGTCATCTACACCCACCCCGAGGCGCGCACCGCGCACCGCGCCCTCGACGCCGGCAAGCTCCGGTTGCTCCCGTATGCCCCGGCGATCGACGTCGCCGAAGGGATGCGGCGTCGCCTGACGCTGCTCCGCGAGCGTGGCCTCGCGTGACTCTCCCATATCGGTACGGTACAACGGAATGCATGGTGGTGTCCCAATTTCGGATCCGGCGTCCTCGATTGGGTGCGACCCCTCCCGTGATCCTTCCCCGCCGCGCGGAGGGAAGTCTCTTCCGCACGATGTCGCCGTCCCCCGTGACAACTGGCCGTAGCAGGTGACGCGTGTATCGTGACCTATCGTTGATCGTGATTGCGGCGGTGCTCGATGAGGAGCGCAAGATCGGCGAGGTGGTGCGCCGCATGCCGGCCCTGGTCGATGAAACGCTCATCGTGGACGACGGCTCCACGGATCGCTCCGCCGCGATTGCACGCGACCTGGGAGCCACGGTGCTGTCGATGGGATGCACAGTGGGTGTCGGCGCGGCGCTGCGCGCCGCGTACCGCTACGCGGTCGAGAAGCACTACGACGTCACCATTACCATCGCCGGCAACAACAAGGACAGTCCGGAGGAGATTCCGCTGCTGGTGGATCCGATTGCCGAGGGGCGGGCCGACTTCGTACAAGGCTCGCGGTTTCTGAAGCAGCAACCCGATTTTGGCGCGATGCCCATCTATCGGCGCTTCGCGACGCGCATGCATCCGCTGCTGTTCTCCTTGGTCGCACGACACCGCGTGACGGAGTCGACGAACGGCTTTCGCGCCATGCGCACCGCAATCCTCGCCGACCCCCGGATCGACTTGTCGCAGGCGTGGCTGGACGAATACGAGCTCGAGCCGTATCTGTATCTGCGCGCCTTGCGCCTCGGCTATCGAGCGGTCGAGGTTCCCGTCACCAAGGTGTACCCGCCCAAGGAGCTGGGGCAGACCAAGATGAAGCCGGTGGTCGGCTGGTGGTCGATTCTCCGCCCGCTCTTCTACCTCGGGCTGGGGCTGAAGAAGTAGAGGCACAGGAGGGGCGGATGCTCGGTTTCGAGCTCGGGAAGATCGACCCGTCGGCGCGCATCGGGCGCAACGTCGAGATCGGGCAGAGCGTCACGATCGGCTGCGACTGCGTGATCTACGACAACGTCCGCATCGGTGACAACACCGTTATCGGCCCGCACTGCATTCTCGGCGAACCGACCATGGCGTTCTACCGCGACGCGAGTTACGACAACGCGCCGCTGAGCATCGGGCCCAACTCGCTGCTGCGCGCCGGCACCGTCTTGTACGCCGGCTCGGTGTTCGGCGAAGGCTTCCAGACGGGTGGCCGCGTCAGCATCCGCGAAGGCACCAAGTTCGGCCGCCATTGTCGCGTCGGAACCCTGGGCGACATTCAGGGGCTCTGCGAAGTGGGCGACTACTGCTCCTTTCACAGCAACGTGCACATCGGTCAGCTCAGCTCGATCGGCAACTTCGTGTGGATCTTTCCGTACGTCGTGCTCACCAACGATCCCAACCCGCCGGTCGGACCGATGGTCGGCGTCCGCATCGACGACTTCGCCGCGGTCGCGACGATGTCGGTGATTCTACCCGGCGTGCACATCGGCAGCGACGCGTTGGTCGGTGCGCATGCCCTGGTCCGCAAAGACGTGCCGGCCGAAGCGGTTGTCGTCGGCAACCCGGCGCGGCAGATCGGCACGATCCATGACATCAAAGGACGTCCCGACGGGCAGGCGGTGTATCCGTGGCGCGAGCATTTCGATCGCGGCATGCCGTGGGAAGGCATCGGCTACCAGGCATGGAACGAGCGCCGCAGGGCGGGGTTGGCGTGATGGGTCTTCGTCTGGATGGCGGGTCGCTGATGGTGCGACCCCTCCCTCGGTCCCTCCCCGACGCGGGGAGGGAGGGCTCTGAGTCTCCGTGCCCTCGCGAGTGGGTCGCCTTTCGCGGGACCGCTTTTGCCACTCCCGAATCGGTCCACCCCCCGGGAATGAATGCCCGGGCCGAGTTGTGGAGAAGTCCCCTGCCCGGGACTCCCGTGCCGCTGGTGGCAGTCGGCTTGAGCCGACTTCGGGCGACTCAGCCGGGGAATTCATTCCCCGGCGTTCGCGACGGCGCGCGCGTTCCGGGTTTATCGACACTCTCTTGCAGGGAAGGGCGCCAGGGGGTTGGGTGCGAACGACATAAATGTGGGACACCGGCGTGAGCACGTGGCACGCAAGCTTGCACGGGGGGACGCCATGATTCGGGTCGCAGTGATCGGCGCCGGGCATTGGGGGCCGAACCTGATTCGCAACTTTCACAACAAGCAGCGCAGTGAAGTGGCCTGGGTGATCGATCGCGATGCCTCCCGCCTCGGCGAGGTGCGGCAGCGCTTCCCCGAAGTGCAAACCGCAGCCGAGGCCGAACGGGCGATCGAGGACGCCAGCGTCGATGCCGTCGTGGTCGCGACGCCCACGAGCACCCACTACGGCCTCGCGAAGCTGGCGCTGCAGCGTGGCAAGCACGTGATGGTGGAGAAGCCCATCGCCACCGACGTGCACCACGGGCTGGAGCTGTGCGCGCTGGCCGAGCAGCAGCAGCGGGTGCTGCTGGTCGGCCACGTCTTCGTCTACAACGCCGGCGTGCGACGGGTGAAGCAATACCTCGACGCCGGTGACCTCGGTCGCGTCTACTACGTGTCGATGGTGCGCACCAACCTCGGCCCCATCCGCGTCGACGTCAACGCCGCGTGGGACCTGGCGGCGCACGACATCTCCATCGTCAACTACTGGCTCGGCGCCGAGCCGCGCAGCGTCTCCGCGGTGGGCGGCACGTGGATCAACAACGGCATCGAGGACGCCGTCTTCGCAACGCTGCGCTACCCCAACGAGGTCCTGGTCAATCTGCACGTCTCCTGGCTCAACCCGCGCAAGGCGCGCGACATCACCGTCGTCGGTGATCGCCGCATGCTGACCTTCGATGACATGAACGTGACCGAACCGGTGCGCATCTACGACAAGCAGGTGACCGAGGATCGCACGCGGCCGGGGTATGTCGACACCTACGCGTCATACCGCGCCGGCGTCCGTGAAGGCGACATCATCAGCCCGCGCGTGGTGCTCGGCGAGCCGCTGCGCGAGGAATGCGAGGACTTCCTGCACTGCATCGCCTCGGGTGACGCGCCGCGCGTCGGCGGCGCGGCCGGCGTCGCGGTGGTGCGCGCCCTCGATGCGCTGCACCGCTCGCTGCGCCGCGGCGGGATGGAGGAGCCGGTATGAGCGTCGCACCGATCCCGCTGGTCGACCTGCAAGCGCAGCATCGACAGATCGCCGACGAGGTCGCGCGCGGTTTCGCGCGGGTCATCGAGCAGACGGCGTTCATCCTCGGCGACGAAGTGGCGCGCTTCGAGGCCGCCTTCGCCCGCTTCACGCAGGTACCGCACTGCATCGGCGTGGCCAACGGCACCGAGGCGTTGGAGCTGGCGGTGCGCGCCCTCGGCATCGGCCCCGGCGACGAGGTGATCGTGCCGGCGAACACCTTCATTGCGACGGCGCTGGCGGTGGCGCGTGCCGGCGCCACGCCAGTGCTCGTGGACTGCGATCCGGTCCATCATCTCATCGACGTCGGCCGCATAGCCGCGGCGATCGGGCCGCGTAGCAAGGCGATCATGCCGGTCCACCTCTACGGGCAAATGGCGCCGATGGAAGCGATCGAAGCCCTGGCACGCGCTCACGGCCTGCACGTCATCGAGGACGCGGCGCAGGCGCAGGGCGCGACGCGGCACGGTCGCAGCGCCGGCAGCTGGGGCGTGGCGGCGGGCACCAGCTTCTACCCGGGCAAGAACCTCGGCGCCTACGGCGACGCCGGCGCCGTGCTGACGACCTCCGACGCCGTCGCGCAACGAATACGGGCGCTGCGCAACTACGGCAGCGACGTCAAGTACCATCACCCCGAAACCGGCTTCAATTCACGCCTCGATACGTTGCAGGCCGTGGTGCTGAACGCCAAGCTGGCGCGGCTGGCGGAGTGGAACGCGGCGCGGCGCGTCGCGGCGCGCCGCTACGACGAGCTGCTGGCGGGATGGGAAGGGGTGACCCTGCCGGCGACGCTGCCCGGCAACGAGCACATCTGGCATCTTTACGTGATCCGCGTGCCGCAGCGCGACGCGGTGCTGCGGCAGCTGCACGCCGTCGGGATTGGCGCTGGCGTGCACTATCCGGTGCCCATCCACCTGCAGGGCGCCTTCGGGCATCTCGGTCATCGTCCGGGCGACTTCCCGGTCACCGAGGCCGCGGCACGCGAGATCCTGTCGCTGCCGTTGTTCCCCGAGATCACCGCCGCCCAGCAGGAGCGTGTGGTGACGCAACTCCGCGC
>Ga0335082_10000380_pt1 | contig 45500 bp, 39 predicted proteins | sample Lox_Sample_41_FD_206718 | JGI IMG/M metagenome (GOLD analysis project Ga0335082, IMG submission 206718) | Soil microbial communities from Loxahatchee National Wildlife Refuge, Florida, United States - Lox_Sample_4.1 | ecosystem: Environmental > Terrestrial > Soil > Wetlands | place: USA...
GGGCGACCTGGTGAGTTTTGCCAAGAGAATCGTGGTGAGCGGAACCGTGGAAGGCAATATCTTTAACTTTTCGAATTCGCTCGACCTGGACGGGCAATTAGGCCACAGCCTCTACGGGTTGATGCAATCCTTGCGTGTCAATGACCGGGGTCGCATCGGCGAGGGTATGTTGGTTGGCGCCGGCGACATCAGCCTCGAGGGCGAAGTGAATCGCAGCGTCACCATGTACGCCGGAAATGCCGACGTGAGCGGCAGCGTTGGCCGCGAACTGACCATGGCCGGAGATAACCTTACTCTGACGAACACGGCTAGAATCGGCGGCAACCTGAGCGTTCGCGTGCGCCAATTGAAAAATGTACACATCGCCGACGGCGCGACGATTACGGGCACACGTAACATCCAGCTGCGCGAGAGGGAGAACCGTTTCGCGCGCCCCAAATTCTACTTCTTCCAAGCTGTCTGGCTCGCTGCCGCCATGCTGGTGGGATGGTTGGGCCTGGTCCTGTTTCCCGGTTTCTTCCAGGCCAGCACGCACGCGGTAGGCACAGGCTGGCGCAGCCTGGGGCTGGGGTTTGCGGTCCTCGCGGGTGTGCCTGTGGCCATAATCATGATAGCCATCACGCTGGTTGGCCTTCCGGCCTCGCTGATGTTGCTCATGTTTTATCTGGTTGCAATCTACCTGGCAAAGCTTTGGGTTGGAGCATTCCTGGGGCAGATGCTTCTGAAGCCGACTGGGGTGACTAAGAGCGATTGGCTGTTGGGACTCCTGGTGGGCCTGCTGATCCTCACCATCGTTAGGTTCATCCCGTATCTTGGTGGGCTGGTCCACTGGGGTGTGGTTTGCCTGGGGTTGGGAGCGTTTGCCTGGCAGCTTTATCGGGCTTCACGGCACGCAATAACGACCTGAAAAAGCCTCCTGAGGCTCGTCGAGGCCAAGCAAGACTTGACGATGGCGTCCCGGAAGGGGCTACTCGTGGTTTGTTGCCGTGAGATTGATTGGATGAGGACGAAGGCTTCTAATCGACGCGGTATGTTCTTTGGTTGAGGACCAAGAATATCCGGGTCACGAGAAGCCTCCATGAATATTGTAGGATGTGATCCGCGTGGAGAGGGTGGCGCCAATGCGCGAAGCGTATGCCGTCGAAACGGTTGATGTCACCGACGCCGACGTGCGGTCACACGACTTTCATTAGCTGTAGTAGCTTGAATCCAACCTTACCGTCAGCACCGGACTTCACTGCACATCCAGGGGCGCGACCTCGGGTTTCCTATCACCACATTCCGTGACGCTGCTCACTGCTTACGGATTCCCACAGGCGTACAACGGCATCGATCTGCGGGGCACGCGCAAGTTTCACCGCATGGGCGGCCCGTAGGTGTCCAAAAGAACTCCTAACGTATTAGTAGGAGCTTGTTGGAAAGAACATTCGTTGGCGTTCCGCAAAACGAACGTAACGAAGAATCAGCGGTTTCCTGCGATTTCCGACAAACTGCCGGTCCCTCGCTTCGCTCGGGATGCCAACGCGTGAAGTTCCTCCCGCCAGCTCCCAGGCGCGTTCACTACAACAGGACTAAATCCAGGAGATCGATATGATGAATCGACGTCATTTTCTCAAATCCACGGGCCTGGCGGGAACGGCAGCACTGGCGTTCCGTGGTCGAGCCTGGCCGTTCGCCCAGAGCCCGACCAACATCCGGAAGTTCGTCACCACCCTGCCGGGATTAGGGCACTCGGGGGCCAACAATATTGGCCAGTACATCCCGTTGGCCACAAAAACCACCAAAACCTTTGCCGGCATACCAACCGACGTTTACAACCTCGGGGTGTCAAAGTTTGGCGAGAAGATGCACCCCGACCTTCCTCGCGCTACCCATTTCTGGGGTTATTACGACCTGTCGACCGGTGACCAGCAATATCTGGCTGGAGTCATCGTGGCCAAGAGGGGCACACCGGTCCTGCTCAACGTATCCAACCAGCTTCCAAATGAAGCCCTCATCCCCACTGACCCTACTATGATGGCGGGACCGAACGGGCTGACGGTGGGAGATTTGCCGCTGAATCGCATTGTCACCCACCTCCATGGTGGCCTTACCCCTTGGTTCAGTGACGGCACCCCCTTTCAGTGGTTTGACCCGTGCGGGTTGAAGGGTGCCAGTTTCATGAACGTGCCCGGCACCAGACCGGCTCGGGGATCTGCAAACTACTACTACCCCATGGAGCAGAGCGCCAGGCTCGTGTGGTATCACGACCATGCAATTGGAATCACACGGACCAATGCCTATGCGGGAATCGCCTCGGCGTTAATTATCACCGACGACTTTGAGGCCAGCCTGGTTAGCTCGGGACTTCTTCCCGATCTCGTCGGGATTCCGCTCATTCTCCAGGACAAGAGCTTCGTTGCCCAGAACATTCTCGACCAGGATCCCACCTGGCAATGGGGCAAGCCCGGCGATCTCTGGTACCCGCATTTATATGAGGTGAACATCTTTTCCGGCGGCAAGCCGAATCCCAAGGGTCGCTGGGATTGGGGCCCGACCGTGAATCCGCCATCGCAGGGGACTAAGCGTCTGCCGAGACCAGTCTCGGTCGTGCCCGAGGCCTTCTTCGATACGATCCTAATCAATGGTGGCGTCTACCCGACGGTAAGCGTGCCTCCAAAGCGGGTCCGCTTCCGGTTACTGAACGGCTCTCAGGCGCGGTTCTATCACATGAATCTCTACCCCGAGAATCTGTCGATTCGTGGAGAGGCAAAGGTTGGCACGCCTGGGCCCACCATGTACCAGGTAGGGACCGAAGGCGGCTTCCTGCCCGCAGTGGCGATACACAACAATACGACGCCGATTCCCCTTGATCCATCTGATCCCTCCGGCAATACGGCCTTGCCGGACGGACCGTTCAACCTGCTGCTGGCACCGGCGGAGCGCGCCGACCTAGTGATCGACTTCAACGGTGTACCTGCAAACTCGACCTTCATTCTCTACAACGACCCCCCGGCTCCTTTCCCGGGCGGCGATTCCCGCAATAACTACTTCACCGGTGACACCGATCAGACTAAATATGGCGGAGCACCGACCACGATCGCGGGCTATGGGCCGAATACGAGGACGCTCCTGAAAGTCATCGTCACCTCCGGCTCGGGCGATAGCCTCGGCACCGCCAGTTGGCTCGCTCAGATGAACACTCAGCTGATGACCAATTTCCTGACAGGAAATCAGCCGGGACTGCTTTACAACAACGGCAACCCGTCTCAGCCCGGTCCGTTGCCGTACACCGGCCCGGTAAACCGCCAGTTGACACTGAACGAAGACTTTGACGACTACGGTCGCCTGATCCAGACGATCGGAACCTTCACCCAGAATGGTCTCAATAACCAGGAACTTCCGACTTGGGGGTTAGGGTATATGGCTGCGACCACAGAGAACCCATCTGCCGGGGCAGTCGAAGTCTGGCAAATCATGAACCTCACCGGCGACACTCATCCCATCCATTTTCACTTGGTGAACGTGCAGCTGATCCAGCGACAGCCGTTCACGGGAGACCCGAACGGCTGGAGTTACAGCGGTCCGCCGACTCCCCCTGATCCGAATGAGATTGGTTGGAAGGAGACGGTTCGTATGAACCCGGGAGAAGTCACCACCGTCATCATGCAGTTCAACCTCCCGAAGTTACCCGCATCCATGGGCAACCCATTGAGCCCGAGGACTGGCGGGCATGAATATGTGTGGCACTGCCACATTCTTGAGCACGAAGAGCACGACATGATGAGGCCGCTCGTGGTGTCGTAAACCTAGGGTCATTCTCGCTATCGTCACATCGGAAGAAGGGCAAGCCGTTAACGGCGGCTTGCCTTTTTTGCAGTCGCCCGGCACCTTGTCAGCATTGGCGATGTGCTCACCCGATCGACCGGCGGATCACTGTCAAACCGAAGTAATGAACACGGCTAGCGCATCTGACCTAATCCTATAGCAAGGCGTACTGGGCCAAGTCTGGTCTATTACACCTCAGCCGACAGATCGTCGCCGATCAATTCCAAGCTATGTGCGCACGCACCGCACCAGCGCACCTGGTTACCTTACCCCGCAATTGTTACGAAAGTACAGTTACCTAACCTGTACCTTCGTAACTTGAACAACCCGGGATTCTGGGATACGCTGCGACCGGGCCCCCAGTGTGCGCCTCCCGAGTGGTTGTGTGCCTCGGCGAGTAAAGTTCTTTGACAAGTCATCTCAGGCTCAGGGACGAAACCTGTGGCAACCAACGACCCATTCTCCCTTCGATACTGCAATTAGCTGGATCTGGGGGTAGCTGGCTGAAACTGATCTGTCTTTAAGAGACAAATGAGCTAAGTATCTGTTATTCAATAATTTGCATGTAAGCCATTGGGGCTCAATATTTTGCCTGGTACCATATAAGATATTGATTAAATTGGATTTATTTGTAACTTCTTGGACCATAATGATTTACAGGCGTTAAATTGTCTGTAAGTTGTTAAGAGTTGGTAGAAAATTCACCGAAATCAGCGTGTAAGGGGAGGGGGCCAATAGCGGTTCGGCCAGGCGCCGAGGCTAAGCCCCAACGTAGCGCGGATCAGGAAGCGGCCAACCAGCGCACTTGATGAGATGCTACTTCTTGTCGTCCATCACTCGCGACCGTCCAGGCTCCTGACCTGGGTACTCGTACACGCCCCGGCCTGCTTTCCGGCCTAGCCGTCCGGCCTTCACGTACTGCACCATGAGCGGCGAGGGACGAAACTTCTCGCCTAACGTCTTGTGCAGGTATTCGAGGATGTGCAGGCGCGTATCGAGTCCGACCAGATCAACCATCTCGAACGGGCCCATTGGGTGGTTCAGGCCAAGCTTCAAGGCTTTGTCGATGTCCTGCGGCGAAGCGACGCCTTCCTGCAGCATATAGAACGCTTCGTTGCCGATCATGGCGTTGATGCGGCTGGTGATGAATCCGGGCGATTCCTTGATGACCACGACGTCTTTTCCCATGCGCTTACCGACTTCGACGGCAGCGGCCAGTGTTTCGTCGTCGGTTTCCAGCGCACGCACAATCTCCAGCAGTTTCATCTTGTGCACCGGATTAAAGAAGTGCATGCCAACACACTTCGGCGCGCGATAGGTTACCGATGAGATCTCGGTCACGCTGAGAGAGGAGGTATTGGAGGCCAGAATCGTCGCAGGCCGGCATAGCTTGTCGAGGAGAGTGAAGATTTCGATCTTCGATTCCATCTCCTCGGGTACTGCTTCGATCACCAAGTCGGCTTCACGGGCAGCCTGCTCCACGGAGGACGCGTACTCCAGACGGTCCAACGCCCCATCCGCGTCGGTTCGGGTCACCTTCCCCAGCTCAACTGCCTTGTCCAGATTGGCGCGGATCTCTGTTTCTGCCTTGCGCAGCGCTGTGGGCAGAATGTCCTCCAGGATAGTGCGATAGCCCCCCAGCGCCGCCGCATGGGCGATGCCGCGCCCCATAATGCCAGCGCCAATCACAGCAATTGTGCGGACCTCCGGCATCTCTACTCTCCCCTTTCCAATTGCTCCACGACCGTCACGAAGTTAGGGTCGGATTTGCGCATGTATTCAGCGAGCCGCTTCTTCTCTTCGCCTGTAATGAGGTAGAGACTTGCATTGATGCGGCGGAGAGTCGCCGCAATATCATCCACGTAGTTCATCATGCGGATCAATTCACCGGTTGCAGCCATACCAGTCCTTTCAGCGTGTCAGCGGAACAATCTTGAGGGCATCTCAGGTTTTGAAGCGAGCAACATAACGGATACGGAAATCTAACTTGAAGAGTGGGCAAACTGCTATTGTCTCTGTCGTTCTGAATTAAGTAAAGGAGACGGGACTTGCACAGGGTGACGCAATTAAGGTGCGTCCAACAAGAGGAGGATCTGTCGCATACCGTGCTAGACCACAAAGTCCTCTCTGACTTCCCTGCTGGGTTGTTCAGCATCCGACGACGGTTGCAGACAGGCATCCCGGTCGGTGACCTCAACCAGAGTCCGCAGCTTCTCCGCAAGCTCCGGCGTCAACGCACCAGAACGCAGGCGCCATGACCAACTTCCATCCATTTGGCTCGGGACATTCATTCGCGCTTCCGAGCTCAGGCCCAGAATGTCCTGAACCGGGATAAGCGCAAGTTTGGCAACGGACGTGAGCGCAGCTCGTATCAGCGCCCAATGCACGTCGTCAGCCCCGATCCCCAGATAGACTGATGCCAGCCGCTTCTCTTCCTCGGTTGCGCCAGAGTTCCACCAGCCGACAGTGGTGTCGTTGTCGTGCGTGCCCGTGTAAACCACTGAGTTAGGATCGAAGCGGTGCGGCAGATACTTGCGAGCGCCACGATCACCGAAGCCAAACTGCAGGACCTTCATGCCGGGAATACCAAGCTCTTTCCGCAGCTCCGTCACTTCGGGAGTGATGTAACCCAGGTCCTCCGCTATAAATGGCAAATCGCCCAAAGCGGTTCGTAATGCATTGAAGAGGTCTGCATTGGGACCTTGCACCCAACGCCCGTGAACGGCGGTCGGCTCCTCGGCAGGGATCTCCCAATAGGCCTCAAAACCGCGGAAGTGATCGAGCCGCACGATATCGCAGGTCTCTATGGCCCAACGCATGCGCCTGATCCACCAGTTATACCCGTGCGACTTCAGAGCGCTCCAGTCATAGAGCGGATTTCCCCAACGCTGGCCCGTTTCGCTGAAGGCATCGGGCGGGCAACCAGCCACGACCTTCGGCGAGAGATCATCCTTCAGGCGGAAAATATCCGGATGCGTCCACACGTCGGCGCTGTCATAGCTGACGAAGATGGCAACATCGCCGATGATGCGAATGCCAAGCGCGCGGCAATGGGAGCGCAGAGCGCGCCACTGTTCGAAAAAAGCAAACTGGAGAAAGCGCTCTTCTTCCAACTGCTCGTGAAGCTCCTTGTGCAACCTGGCGATTGTTTCGGGATTGCGGTGGACAATCTCCGCCGGCCAGCTATTCCATGGGCCCTCGCCGAATTGGTCCCGCAAAGCGCTGAACAGAACATAGTCTTCCAGCCACCAATGGTTCTCGCGGCAGAAGTCCTGGTAGAACTTGCAAGCCGTCCCTGACTTCGAGCGTAGGAAACTCCTCGCCGCTTCGCGCAGCAGAGGAAGCTTGTGAACACGAACTCTATCGAAATCAACCCTGGACGCCCCATCGGGCAGGGCCACAACCCGCTCCCGCTGAATCAAACCGCGGTCCGCTAGCCGCTCCAGGCTTATCATGAGCGTGTTACCTGCAAACGCGGAGGTGCAGGAGTAGGGAGAATTACCATAGCCCGGCGGCCCCAACGGCAGGACTTGCCACAATCCTTGCCGGGCCTCGGCCAGCCAGTCCAGGAACTCGTACGCCGCCGGCCCAAAATCACCGATTCCGCCGTGCGAGGGCAGCGAGGTGGGATGCATCAGAATGCCGGCTGCGCGTTGTGAAGGCATAGACGAATCCCCATTTTATCCACTAACCGCTAAGGTTCGGAACGCAGCCAACCTTTTTGTCGCCGTGCAGGTGAGTCCTTACGTTCTGGTATTGCAGCGGAGCTCTGGGACGCAAGCCCGTCGAGCGGGTGACGGACCTACAACTACGTTTTTCCTCGACACCAGCAATTCAGCGCGGGGGCTCGGATCAGCAAGTGCGCTAGTCACTCCGGCGTGTAACAGCGAGCGTAGTCGGGTGACTGTGTCACAACCGGTGTTATCCCTCGAGCGGAAAGACCGATCATGCCAGTTGCTGAGACGATAGGCGGGCCAAGAGTCGCACCGAATCAAGTCCGTTACCGCATTCTCTGACATAGGAAGAAGGCGGTAAGGTAACCAGTAACAGCGAGATTGTGTTGTCGGCGACAGCAACAACCGACAGGAGCAGCCATGCGCAAAATCGAGATCAAGGCTCAGAAAAGAACCCGCTCTAGCTTCCTTCGGCCGTCTGGCTCAGGCGCTCCATCTCTTTCTTATTGATCTTGACCTTGCCCTCTTTTTCCAGCCGATCGCGAAGGTTTTCGACGTAGAGGCCCTCAACTTCGGTGCGCTTCTGCTGCAGGAGCGTATCCTTCACGCTGTCCCAGTTCTGCTTCACTTGCTCCGGCGAAGGCTCCTGCAGTTCAAGTATTTTGATAACGACGCCGCTGTTGCTGCCACGAATCGGGCCGCTAATCTCGCCCGCCTTCATGCCAAAAGCGACGCTGGCGCTTCCGCTCATGGCGCCAACCTCGGGTACTTGGGCGTTGCGGTCAACCAACTCACTAGTCTTAACGGTTGCGCCGGCCTCCTTGGCCGCCTTTGCGAGGTCATGTTCGGCGTGGGCCCGGTCGGCAAGTTGCTGCGTCTTCTGCGCCAATTGCGTTTGAGCGCGCTGCTCCTTGAACTGCTCCTCCACCTTCGCCTTGATCTGCTCGAAGGTGGGCGTCTGCGCCGGAATCACCTCCGACACCTGATAGATGGCGTATCCTTGGGGCAGAGCCGCAGTCGCCGGAGGATCATTCTTCTTGGCCGAAAACAGAGCGTTGGCAAACTCGGGGACGTTACCCACTGCGGGCAAAAGGTCGCCTTGCGCAACCGGACCGGCAGTGGTCACTGTGAGTCCTTTCTGAGCTGCGGCTTTGCTCATGCCCTCGGAACGCGCAAGCGCCTGCACCGCGTTGGCGAGATTTTGCGCTTCAGCCGAAGCCTTCTGGCCCTTTAGCACGGTCTCGATTTCCGGCTTGACCTCGTCCAGCGGCTTCAAACGCGCCTGCTGTTTGGCTTCAACATGAATGATGTGGAAGCCGTAGCTGGTGCGGACGATTGCCGTCGTCTGACCCACCGGAGTGTTGAAGGCTGCTTGCTCGAATTCAGGAACCGTGCGGCCTTTGGTGAGCGGCGGTAGTAACCCCCCTTGTTGCGCGCTTCCCGGATCATCAGAATTCTTCCTGGCCAGTTCGGCGAAATTGGCGCCCGCTTTCAACTGCTTCTCAATGTCTTCTGCTTTCTTGCGCGCGGCCTCCACCCCGGCCTGATCAATCTTTCCGTCAGGGCCCGGTGTGGGCGTCTTAATCAAAATGTGGCGGACAGTCACCGTCTCCGGAATACGGTAGGTATCCTGATGCTGGTTGTAATACTGCTGCAGTTCGGCTTGTGTCACCGGGACTTTGTCGGCGAGCTTGGCTGTCTCAATCACGAGGTACTGTGCCTTGATTTTTGCCGGGATTGAATTCGCATATTGCTGCTTGTACTGCTCGTAGAATGCCTTCAGCTCAGCATCTGTCGGCGTGATCTGCTTCTTAATGTCGTCGAGCGTGAGCACGGCATATTCGAACTTCACCTTGGTGTTCTGCTTCTTCAACTCGTCAGCAACGTCCTTCTCGCTGATGGAAACCGGGGCGCTGATGAGCGAGAGTAACTTGCGCTGGGCAATGTCGGCTTTAACCTCCTGCTCGAACTGCGCGATACTAAGATTGAACTGGCTCTCTATGAAAGACTCGTAGTTTTGTTCGCCGATAAAGTTTCCCCCGGGGAACAAAACCTGACCCATCTGGCCCTGTTTCAGGGTATTAATCAGCTCATCATTGCTCACGCCCAGGCCCATGCGGTCAGCTTCGTAAACCAGCATTTTCTGCGCGATTACACCCTGGGCTGCCCGCTGCATCAGGAACGGCATGATACCTTCAGGAACATTTCCCTTGAACTGCTGCTTCGCGATGAGGCGTGCCTGTTGCGCCACCTCTGGCACGCCGATTTCCTGATTTCCAACCTTCGCCAGGACACCTTGGGTGGTCAGGCTCCCGCCAAAAAGGTCGTTCAGAAAGCCGCCGCCAGGGATGAGAGTGATGACCATCATCACGCACACAACGAGCAGGATGCCGCCCAGCACAATCTTCTTGATGGGGCCGGGCTTTTGTAAGAAACGAATCATTCTTTCGGTACTCCGGAGTGGACGATTTTCTCGATTATAACAGTGCCATGCGGCATGCAGGTCTCCATCTATCAATGCCTTGGCCAGCAACCGGGCGCGGGCATTACCGCTCGAATGCTGTCCGGCCCCGCTCACTGACGAAAATTCCCCGCACAAGGACGACCACTCCCGGCACCAGAATGAATGTGTTGTAATAGACAGGCGAAATGCAGAAACCGTCTCCAGGACCGCGCCAGCGCATGGTTGCCTATAAGCGCCGCCTCCGCGAATTCAAGACGATTGCCAAGGGTTTGATCTCTACCGACCATCCCATACTGGCCCACATCATCCCCATTCGCCGCTGCAATCTCTCCTGTACCTATTGCAACGAATACGACGACTTCTCCAAGCCCGTGGCAACGGATGCAATGAAGCGCCGGATCGATCATCTGGCAAGGCTAGGGACATCCATCATTACCTTTAGTGGCGGCGAGCCACTGCTGCATCCCGATCTCGATGAGCTTATTGCCCACATCCGCAAATATCCGATCCTGGCCGCCATGATCACCAACGGGTACCTGCTCACGGCGGACCGTATCCAGCGGCTGAATCGGGCCGGTCTTGATCATCTGCAGATCAGTATCGACAACGTCATGCCAGACGATGTTTCCAAGAAATCCCTGAAGGTACTCGACAAGAAATTGCAGTTGCTGGCGGAACATGCGGAATTTCACGTCAACATCAACTCCGTTGTGGGCGGTGGTATCCACAATCCCCACGACGCGCTTGTAGTCGGACGCCGCGCCGTGCAGCTCGGATTCACCTCCACCATCGGCATTATTCATGATGGTGAAGGACAACTTCAGCCGCTGAGCGAAGTCGAGCGCGAAGTCTTCCTAAAGATGAACCAGCTTGAAAAGCACCACTACGCCCGTCTCAACTGGTTCCAGAACAATATCGCCCACGGCCGTCCCAACCAGTGGCGCTGCCGCGCAGGAGCGCGCTATTTGTACATCTGCGAAGATGGCTTGGTTCACTACTGCTCACAGCAGCGCGGTTATCCGGGAATACCCCTGGAGCAATACTCCACAACTGACATCCGCCGCGAGTTTCTCACCGCAAAGAGCTGCGCCCCGCATTGCACCATCTCCTGTGTGCATCACGTGTCGTACATGGACTTCTGGCGGGCGCCGCAGACGATTCAAGTGCCACAATCCTCCTTGAATCCTGGGCAGTTGGTGCAGATCGATTAGCTCCCTGCCATTGATGCTTGTTCCCAAAAGCAAATAGCGAACAGCGGTTCTCCCCGTCACCGCAGATACACCACCTTCAGCGGCGCCGCAGAACGCACCTGAATCTGGAAGCCTGACTGCTGCAAGGCGTCGAGCACGTCCTGTGAAGGCTCGATGAGCGCCACCTCGGATGCGTAAGCCTGCAGGTTGTAGAGTCGCCAGAATTGCATCGGATAAAACTGCGACAGATTCAGCAGCAGTCGCTGGTGCAGGTAAGGATCTGGTGCTGATTGCACCGCGTCGGGCTGGCGCTCGAAATCAGGAGGCAGCAGCAGAATGCAGTCGTTTGGATGCGAGGAATAATACTGCGCCTCGGAGAAGATCAGCGGCGGTGAGAACACCATGTAGTGCTTGCCTTCGGCGCGCAGTGAGCGTTCGAGGCCGAGAAATTCACGGATGCCGGTTGCCTCCACCGACCCCGGGTGCTCGACGACTGTTAACTGCCTCCATACTCCCCAAGTTGCCAATAGCAGGAAGACTCCCAGCGCAACACGATAGTTGCTCTGAAAATTCCGCCATAGCGAGCAGGCAAAGGCAACGGCCACTCCGGGCAAAACACAGATGAAGTACCGGCTGAAGAAGGCCTTGGTTCCGAACTCTGCCAGCACAAATCCAGCTAGGGGAATGCAAAGAAACAGCCAGCCGATCGCTTCACCTGCTCCCATCGCCGGAACAGCATCGTCCTTCTCGTCGGTTCGTGACAGAACAATCCAGACCGCGATCAACGCGAGCAGCAGCAGAGCGTCGGGAAACAGCTGGGGGAAGATTGCGCGCAGCTCGGCGATGGAGGGCCGGTTCCAATAGCCGGACGAGAATTTGCGGGAGAACGACAAGATCAGCGGCGACAAGAGTGCCGCGGGAACCACCACTCCGGCAGTTCCTGCAATCAGCTTCGCGGAAAGACGCCGCCACGGTTTCCAGCACCAAACCTCCCACAGCGCGTACGGTGCCAGACACATAACCGCGTAGTAGTGCATGGTCACGCCGAGACACAACACTGCGCCGAAGAAGATTGCCGCTCTCAGTGTTGCTGAAGTCCTCGTCCACACCCAGAAGCCGAGCGCCGCGAACATGAAGTAAATGGCATATGAGCGTGCTTCGTACCCGTAGTACGGTAGGAAGGAGCAGGTAAGGACCGAGAGCGCGATGAGTCCATGCAAGCCATCAGTCATGCGCCGCGCACAATCGAAGGTGAGCAGCAGCCCCGCGGCCATCGCCAGGGCCGAAGGCATGCGTGCAACAATTTCGCCGCGCCCAGACAACATCTCAAAGGCTCGGACCAGTATGTAGTAGAACGGCGGCAAAGAATCGGCCGCATGACCGAGCGCCGTCCAGATCATGGTCCACGCGGGAAGTTGAGCAACGCGGACGGTGAAGAACTCGTCGAACCAGAAAAGGCGATGGGCAGCGATGTAGATGCTGGTGGCCAGGTAAAACACCACCAACAGAGCCGCTACCAGAGGCGTGACCTTAGCAGCGGTCTCGGGCAGTTGCTTCAGCTCAGGCGCGCGGCGTCGCTCCAGCACTGTAGGCGGTGAAGGCTGCATGTCCCTTTGTAGGGCTGAAAGACAGGAATTCGAAGGTCGTATTATACGCAGGGTCAAGCAGGCCGTGAAAGTGCGGCACAGGTACGTTACTGCACTGAACTCAGGTCGGCCGAATCCAAAGCGGCCGTTAGAGGCAGAAACGAACGAGGCGCCTGATTCAGGCGCCCCGTTCACAGTAAAGCTACAGGCTAGAAGATGATCTTGCCCACCAACTGCATATTGAACGGCTCGCCCGGTCCGAGTCCGGGAGCGCCGTTGAAGTCGCCGATGGTATCGCTGACAAAGCCGTTGGCACCTACGGCTCCGGCGCCGCTTGCCAGGTTGATACGGTTGAAAAGGTTATACATCTCGGCGCGCAACTGGATGGTAACCCTCTCCTTGATGGGGATGTTCTTGAACACGCTGAGATCCACATCCGCGAAGCCCGGTCCGTAGTACGCGTTGCGTCGCACGGTGCCTGGACCGTTTACCGGGACGAAGCAGTTGGGATTGACCCATTGCTCGCCACCTGCAGCCGCGCTGAAAGAGTGGCCGACACCGGCGAAGGGATCACACGCCAAATCAACTCCAGGCCGCTGCGTGCCGCCGGTGATGTTGAAAGGCTGGCCCGTGTGGAAGTTCACGGCGCCTCCAACCTGCCAACCGTGGGTCAGTATGGCCGGGCCATGCGAGGAGCCGGGAATGTTGTAGGTCCAGAAGCCGCTGAAAAGCTGACGGGTGTCGAAGTCGCTGTTCCCATAATCCAGTGCGAGGTTGAAGCTGTCGAAGGGAATGACGCCGCGGTACTCCGTGACTTGATCCAGAGCGTGTGCCCAGGTGTAGTTGAATTGCGCCGTAAAGCCGTGCCACGAATGCAGCTTGAGAATGGCCTGTAAGGCGTTGTAGTTGGAGGTGCCATTGCTATTGAGCTGCAGGATGGAACCGACAGCAGGGTAAGCCGCGTTGAAGGCGCCGTTCTGATTGAGGTTCAACATGATATTCAGCTTGTGGGATGCGCTGCCCACGTAGCCGAACTGGAAGGACGCCTGATCCCCCAAGGCCTTCTCGATCTGGAAGTTGTAGTTATAGAAGTAGGGAGTTCGGAAATTCTGATTGACGGAATAAACGTTGTAGGTATTGGTGCCGCAACTCGGCGAGGTAGCGGGGTTGAGAGTCGGGCAGGTCGTAACCCCTGGGAAGATCTGCTGGTTGGCCTGCCACGTGTAGGACATCTGACCTTCCACATTGGCGCTGTAGTTCGAAACCGGCTTCGGGCCAACCGGGTTGTCCTGAATGCCATCAGCCCCGCTGATCGGCGGGCGAAAATCCAGGAACGGGTTGATGTTGATCTGGTCGTAGTAGACCCCGAACCCGCCGCGCACGACCAGGTCCCCTGACCCGAATGGCTGCCAGGCAAAGCCGACGCGTGGGGCAAAGTTGTTGTAGTCGGCTGGGAAGATGGAGCCGATGCCCGCTCCCTGAATCTTGAAGCCCTGCCCTGGAAGAAAGACTGCCAGGTCCTTGGCGTTGTCGTACATCGGTCCGAAGTACTCGTAACGCAGGCCCAGATCGAGCGTGAACTTCTGGGTCAATCGCCACGTGTCCTGTCCGAAAAAGGAAAAACCATGGACGGTAACGTAGCGCTCTGGATTGCCTACTGCGATCGAGGAACCGGCCACATTGCCGGCCAGGAAGTCAGCCAGGGCGCACGTCGGATCCGTTGCAGCGCAGGTACCCGCCCATGGCCCTTGCGATCCGTCGAATGTGAAGCTTCCCAGGGAGCGGCGGTGGTAGAACTCGTCCACTCGCCCGTCGCGGAATTCGCCGCCCATGCGCAATTGGTGCTTGCCCACGCTGTAAGACAGGATGTCCGTTATATGGCCCGTCGTGTCATTGCGGCCTTCTGGAGGAGTGATACCAATCTGGTCAAATCCCGAAATGATGATATTGGGTGCTCCGAAGATCGGCTGGCCGCCAATGGTTGCATCCGGACTCAGATACAATCCGAGCGCCCTGGTATCAAAGCTGTTATTGGCGTCGTGGAAGAACTGGTAGAAGGAGCTGACCCCAAGCAGGACCTGGTTGGTCAACCGCGGGGAGATCACCGAGTTCCAGATCAGTGAGTAGTTCTGCACGTGCAGCGGGGCGACCTCGAAGTAGTAGCCGAGGTTCGAGCTGGCAGTCGCCAAGGCTAGGCTGAATCCGGGCGGCTGGGTCTGGCTGCCCTGTCCACCAAACCAGCGGAACGACAGCGTATTGTTTGGGTTGATGTTCCAGTCGACTTTGGCGACGCCATTGTTGCTGTAACCGGTTCCCGCACTGGTCGAGAAATAGTTGTTCACCGTAGCCGGCAGGCCAACGATGGAGCTGGGCCAAAGATTGGTGAGCAGCGTCCTGGACAAGGGGTTTACCGCGACCCCGTATTGATTCATTAGATTGACAGCCTGATTGGCCCAGGCCGCCGATGGTTCCGTGGACAAGCCGGAAAGCCCGAGCTTGTAGGTCTGGTATTCGTAGCCGACGAAGAAGAACAGCTTATCTTTGATGATCGGCCCTCCCAGAACGCCGCCAACGTTCTGGTTGGTCAGCGGCGGCGCCTTGGGGCGCTCGGGCGTCGCGATGAAAAAGGGCGACGTGGCCGCATAGTAGCCATTCCGGTTGTAATAGTAAGCGCTGCCGTGGAACTGATTGGTACCGCTCTTGACAACCACATTGATCGTACCGCCGGCGTTGCGTCCAGCCTCGGCGTTTGATTGGGTCTGCGAGGAGAAGTCCTCGACGGCGTCGATCGGCATGATCACGCCTGCAATTCCGGAAACGCCGCCCTGGTTGACGGCGGGGATGTTGTGCCACGGGTCATTGTTGTCCGTACCGTCAATCTGCCAGTTCATCTGATTGGCGCGCGTTCCATTGAGCGAACCGAATCCGCCCACCGAGTATCCGCCGTACCCAGCCGAGGTTCCAATCAACTGGGAGAAATCGCGTCCATTGAGCGGCATGTTCTGAACCGACTGCTCGGAGATGGTGAAGGTCTGAGTCGGCGTGGTGGTGTCGAGCGCAATGGCTGCGGCGGACACCTCCACCGTGGTCGCCGTCTTGGCAATACCCAGCTTGATGGGCAGCGAATACACCTTTCCAGCGGTGACTGGAACGTTGTCTGTCGTAGTCGTTGCGAAACCTGACGCGACAACGGTTACTTTATAGGTCCCCAGAGGCAGGTCCTGGAAGACAAAAGCGCCATCGCTGGTGGTCGTGGTGTTGTGCTCGGCCCCAGTACCCATATTGGTCGCCTTCACTTGAGCGTTGGGCACGACGCCGCCGGTGGGGTCAGTGACCGTCCCGTTAATGGCGCCCCGGAACGTTTGTGCCCCGGCCAACGCGGCCACGAGAACAACGAAAATCAATCCCAGAACAACGCGCTTCATACATTCACCGCCTCTCGGAGATAGAAGTCCTGGCTTCTCTGTTGTTATTTGCAGCAAAGGGCGCCAGATGTGCAGGCCTGTACGTCGATGACCAGAAGCATTGATGCGAGCTGAACATCGGTCGAGGGCGGTGACATCCATCGAGGAGTCGCCTCCATGTACTTACTTCCCTTGAAGCTAGAGACACCAAACCCTCCGGCGAGTCCAAACCCAGTGCTCTGCTTTTAGTGTTTCAATTTGCGGTGTGTCAAGCAGAAAAATAGTATGGGGTCTATAAGCACGTTTTATAGACTGAGCCGAATGTTATTTTGCTTGGGACGAACCGTCGAGGATGGCACTTATTGGCCAGCAGAGACTAACGGAGAATCCGTTGGATCTTGGGTTGAGCCTAGCTCTCGGCCGCCAGCCCAGGGTTCGTAGTGGGTCCGCCTGATCCGGTATACAATACGCAGGCTTGCGCGAAAGGCGGGACGGGAACAGCATCGCAATGGCTCAACCTGCGCTCACAAGCGGAATCCCAGGTCCAATCGCAGAAATCGACGTTCTTTGGGTAACTGCGGGACTTGGGTGCGATGGCGACACCATCGCCATGACCGCGGCGACCCAGCCTGGTATGGAAGATGTGGTAATGGGCGCTCTGCCCTGGATTCCCAAGGTACGCCTCCATAACCCTTTTCTTGCCATTGAGAACGGGGACGAGTTTCTGAAACCCTTCCACCTCGCCGCAGAAGGCAAACTTCAACCTTTTATTCTCGTGGTTGAAGGTTCAATTCCCAACGAACATAACAAGACTGAGGGATACTGGGCGTCTTGGGGTACCGACGCGAAGACGGGCGAGCCCATCCTGACGTGCGACTGGATTGACCGGTTGGCTCCCCAAGCCTGGGCCGTCGTGGCGTCAGGAACCTGCGCCACTTACGGTGGGATTCATGCCATGGAAGGAAATCCCACGGGTTGCATGGGCCTTGCCGACTACCTGGGATGGCAATGGAAGTCCAAGGCGAATATTCCCATCGTGTGCGTGCCCGGTTGCCCGGTGCAGCCCGACAACATGATGGAGACATTGCTGTATCTGCTTCATATGGCGGCGGGCCGCGCCCCCATGATCCCGCTCGACGATGCCTTGCGTCCAACCTGGTTATTTGGCCAGACGGTGCATGAAGGATGCGATCGCGGCGGTTATTACGAGCAGGCGGATTTTGCCGAGCACTACGGCTCGCCGCTGTGCATCGTGAAGCTCGGTTGTTGGGGACCTGTCGTGCAGTGCAACGTCGGCAAACGAGGATGGATGAGCGGGATTGGCGGCTGTCCCAACGTTGGCGGCATCTGTATTGGCTGCACCATGCCGGGCTTTCCGGACAAATTTATGCCCTTTATGAACCAGCCTCCGGGCTCGTTGCTTTCGTCTAATGCAGTGCAGACGTATGGGCGGGCCATTCAGGCCTTGCGCCGTTTTACTCAGGCTTCGCTAAACAAGGAGCCCAGTTGGCGGCGGCGCACCGATGCCGCAACAGCATCACCACCAGCCGTCCGCCAGCCTTAGGTTGTGCAATTAGGTACCTGGCATGTGCGCACAGCGCGAGATAAATGCGAACTCGTTGCTCGAAGCGGCCCAAATTGCGGTGCAAGATGCCGACCGCATCGCAGCGTTGAATGAGCCGGCCCTTGGCGACCCAGAAGCGGAATCCGTACTGCACGAATTGGCCAGCGTGTTCTTCGAGAGTAGAGCCTCGTTCTCGGCCAGCGATCCGGCTGCGCGAGCGCGCACCCTCAGCGAGACCCCGCTACCCAACCTGGAAGCGAAGTACCGTGCTTTGGTCGAACAGATTCCGGCGGTCGTGTTCATGGCATACCTTGACGAGAGGATCGGCGAGACCTATGTAAGCCCTCAGATTGAGGCGCTGCTGGGCTTCACCCAGGAAGAGTGGCTGCAGGACCCCGTTCGCTGGTATCAGCAGGTCCACCCCGATGACAAACAGCGCTGGAGCCTGGAGGCCGCGCAATTGTTCCTCTCCGGCGAACCCTTACGCTCCGCTTATCGCGTGCTGGCACGCGACGGAAGAGTGATCTGGTTTCACTGCGAAGCCAAGATGATCCGCCGCGAAGATGGCCGTCCGTGGTTTATTCACGGAGTGGGCTTCGACATTACCGATCTCAAGAAGACGGAAGAAGCCCTGCAACAGGAGCGCAACGTGATGTCTGCAATCCTGGACACCGTCGGCGCGCTGGTGGTCGTGCTGGATCCTGCCGGACGCATCGTGCGCTTCAACCGGGCCTGCGAACAAACCACTGGATACTCCTTCGAGGAGGTGCGATACAAGTACGTGTGGGAGCTGTTTACCGTTAAAGACGAGGCGGACCGCTTCCGGGCAATTTTCGAGAAGATGCGCGCGGGCCAGGCACAGAGCGAATACGAGAGCCATTGGGTGACACGTGACGGCTCTCGCCGCCTGATTTCCTGGTCGGGGACAGCACTGCCCGGTAACCACGGAACGCCCGCCTACATCATCGCTACTGGTGTTGACATAACGGAACGCAAGCGGCTCGAAGAGGCAGTGCTCGACATCAGTGTGCGCGAACAACGGCGTATCGGCCAGGACCTGCATGACGGATTAGGCCAGCATTTGACTGGGATCGCTTTCATGAGTAAGGTGCAGGAGCAAAAGTTGGCCGAGAAAGGGTTGCCCGACGCTGCGGACGCAGCCAAAATTGTCAGGCTCGTGAGCGAAGCTATCGAAAAGACACGGGAGCTTTCGCGCGGGCTTCTTCCTGTTCTATCCGAGTCGCGCGGCCTGATGTCGGCCCTGGAGCGATGGGCGGATGAAGTCGAAGACCTGTTCGGAATCTCGTGCAGCTTTCTGTGCGTCGAGCCCGTGTTGATTCATGACAACTCAGTCGCCACACACCTGTATCACATCACGCAGGAGGCAGTGAACAACGCAATCAAGCATGGCAAGGCACGGCACGTCGTCATCGCTTTGGCAGCCAGCGGGGACCGGGCGGCGTTGACCATTAGCGACAACGGTTCGGGCATCCCGAAAGTTCCGGCGGGTAACAAGGGCATGGGACTCCACATTATGAATTACCGTGCGAAGATGATCAGCGGTACCCTCGAGATAACCCGGGGAAAGCCGCAAGGAACCGCTGTGACGTGCGTGTTTCCGATTGGAAATGAGGAGTAGGCCAGGGATGGCTCCGCAAAGCAAGCGACACGAAGGCAGCTCATCCAAGTGCAGGGTGTTCGTGGTGGATGACCACCCAATCGTGCGCCAGGGACTGGCGCAGATGATCAACCGCGAGTCCGACCTCACGGTGTGCGGTGAGGCTGAGGAAGCCGCCGCGGCCCTGCAAGCCATCGGCGTTGAGAATCCCGACATTCTGATCGTCGATATTTCCCTCGTCGGTCCTGATGGTCTCGATCTGGTGAAAAACGTGCGCCTGCGATATCCCGCTCTGCCTGTGCTTATCCTTTCGATGCATGATGAATCCATCTATGCAGAGCGTGCCTTGCGGGCCGGCGCCAACGGTTACATCATGAAGCACGAGGCCGCGGAGAAAGTGCTGCTGGCAGTGCGGCAGATCCTCAATCACGAGATCTACGTCAGCGAGCGCGTGGCCAACCGGATTCTGCATCATTACATCAGCGGCTCTTCCACCGGCAAACAGTCGCCGCTCGCTGGTCTCTCCGACCGTGAGCTCGAAGTATTCCGCCTGATTGGCGAGGGACATAGCACCCGCACCATCGCGGAACAGTTGCACCTCAGCATTAAAACCGTGGAGTCCTATCAGGCGCATATCAAGGAAAAACTGTCCCTCAAGAATGGCCGTGAACTAGTGCAACATGCTATCCAGTGGGTGATGAACGAGAGAGTCGCCTAGATAGAATCCTGCAGTCTCATAGGGAAAACCCCTATACACCTTCCGGCAACTTCCCCCAACGAGAAATCAGGTTGTGCAAGCGCTTCGCTTGCTTGATGCTTGTCGCTATTGGTGCGTGGGGCACCAGGAGACGTTTCAAACCCTGTGCAATTTGGGGTGTTTGCGCGCGTTCGTTGACCGCACGCCAGGCTTACGCGCGAGCGCCCAAAGGAAAGTCTTAAGCAGAGCGCGGCAGTCCTTCGTCCTTGAACCTGTGCAACGCAAGTTGGAAAGGAGAGTCCAACCATGGCAGGAGAAGCAGTTCCGTACGGTCGATCGACGCAGAGAAAACCGGCCGTTGCGGAAATTCATATCGTTTGGGTGACCGCCGGTCTGGGATGTGACGGGGATTCGGTTTCCATCACTGCGGCCACGCAACCCAGTATCGAAGACGTCCTCCTCGGAGCGATTCCGGGCCTTCCGAAAGTCCACCTTCATAACCCGGTCCTCGCCTATGAATGCGGTGACGACTTCCTCAAACCCTTCTACCTTGCAGAGGAAGGCAAGCTCGATCCGTTTGTGCTAGTGGTGGAGGGTTCGATCCCGAACGAAAAGATCCACCATGACAAAGATGGCTATTGGGCAGCGTTGGGCACCGACACACAGACCGGTCAGCCGATCAGAACGACAGACTGGATCGAGCGCCTGAGCCAGAAAGCGCTGGCGGTGGTCGGCATCGGCACGTGCGCGACCTACGGCGGCATCCACGCCATGCAGGGCAACCCGACTGGTTGCATGGGTTTGGCTGACTTTCTGGGATGGGATTGGCGATCAAAGGCCGGGGTTCCTATCGTGAATGTCCCGGGATGCCCGGTGCAACCGGACAACTTCATGGAGACGGTGCTCTACCTGCTCTACCAGGTTGCTGGGCTGGCACCCATGATTCCGCTGGACGATGAACTACGGCCCAAATGGCTGTTCGGAAGCACCGTGCACGAAGGTTGCGATCGGGCCGGTTATTACGAGCAAGGTGATTTCGCGACCGAATATGGCTCTCCGAAGTGCATCGTAAAGCTGGGATGCTGGGGACCCGTGGTCAATTGCAACGTGCCCAAACGCGGTTGGATGGCCGGAATCGGCGGCTGTCCCAACGTGGGCGGCATCTGCATCGGGTGCACCATGCCGGGCTTCCCCGACAAGTTCATGCCGTTCATGGATGAGCCGCCCGGAGCTCGCGTTTCCACGGGCGGGGCCAGTGCGTTCGGCCGCGCGGTCCGGGGGCTGCGCTCGTTGACCCAGGCAACACTGAACAAAGAACCGAAGTGGCGGCATGCTCGTGCCGAACTTACCACCGGCTATCACGGCAGGGCCTGACTGAGAATCAAACTTAGGAGCGACCGCAATGAGCACCATTACTGCTACCGAACGAGAGGGGCCCAGCAAGTCGAAGCAGATCGTGGAGATGAATTGGGATCCCATCACCCGAATCGTGGGTAGCCTCGGCATCTTTACCAAGATTGACTTTGCCAATCGCCACGTTGTCGAGTGTCATAGCACTTCGTCAATCTTCCGTGGCTACAGCATCTTCATGAAGGGCAAGGACCCGCGCGATGCCCACTTCATCACCAGCCGGATATGCGGTATCTGTGGCGATAACCACGCCACCTGTGCGACCTACGCTCAGAACATGGCGTTCGGTGCGCAGCCGCCCGCGCTGGGTGAATGGATCGTCAACCTCGGCGAGGCCGCCGAGTACATGTTCGACCATAACATCTTTCAGGACAACCTCGTCGGCGTGGACTTCTGCGAGCAGATGGTGAAGGAGACCAATCCCGGGGTCCTCGCCAAAGCCGAAAAGACGATGGCGCCAAGCTCGAACCTTCATGGTTATCGCACCATCGCCGACATCATGCGCGCCCTGAACCCCTTCACCGGCGCGTTCTACCGCGAAGCCCTGCAGATGAGCCGCATGACCCGCGAGATGTTCTGCCTCATGGAAGGCCGCCACGTACATCCGTCAACGCTCTATCCGGGCGGCGTCGGAACTGTGCCGACCATCCAGTTGTTCACCGACTATCTGGTGCGCTTGATGAAGTATGTGGAGTTCATGAAGAAGGTCGTGCCCTTGCATGACGACTTGTTCGACTTCTTCTACCAGGCGCTTCCCGGGTATGAGCAGGTTGGGCAGCGGCGCATCCTGCTGGGCTGCTGGGGATCGTTCAACGATCCCGACCACTGCGACTACACCTACAAGAACATGACCAGCTGGGGACGCAAGATGTTCGTGACGCCGGGTGTCGTAGTGGATGGAGAGTTGGTCACCACGGACCTGGTGGACATCAACCTGAACATCCGCATCCTCCTCGGCAGTTCTTATTACGATGATTGGGAAGATGGAGAAACGTTTGTGCACAAGGATCCACTGGGGAATCCGGTGGACAAGCGCCATCCCTGGAATCAGACCACAAATCCCAAACCACAGAAGCGCGACTTCGCCGGCAAATACACCTGGGTCATGTCGCCACGCTGGTATCACAAGAAGACAGGTGAACACCTTGCCCTCGACACCGGCGGCGGCCCGATCGCTCGTTTCTGGGCAACGGCCAAGGCCGGGTTGGTGGACATCGGCTACCTGAAGGCCACCGGCAACAGCGTCAAGATTTATCTGCCCAAGACCGTGTCGCTGCCGGAAGTGGAGTTCGAATGGAAGGTGCCGAAGTGGAGCAACGCCATCGAGCGCGACCGCGCCCGCACCTACTTCCAGGCGTACTCTGCCGCGGCTGCCCTGCACTTTGTGGAAAAAGCGCTGGGCGAACTGCACTCCGGCCGCACCCGTACCTGGTCTGACTTCAAGGTGCCGGAGGAAGCTATTGGCTGCGGCTTCCACGAGGCCGTGCGTGGCGTGCTGTCGCATCACGTGGTGATTCGCGACGGCAAGATTGCCAACTACCACCCGTATCCTCCGACGCCCTGGAATGCCAATCCACGCGACGTTTATGGCACTCCAGGGCCCTACGAGGATGCGGTGCAGAACACGCCCATCTTTGAGGAAAACGGTCCAGACAAGTTCAAAGGAATTGATATCATGCGAGCGGTCCGCAGCTTTGATCCTTGTCTGCCGTGTGGGGTGCATATGTATCTGGGGAATGGAAAGGTCCTGCAGACCCGGCACTCCCCGATGTTCGGTCTGCAGTTGTAATCGCAGACTTGGCCAGGCGGAGAGCGAGCGGGGCAGTTGTAAGTAGCGAATAGAAGTTCGACACCTGCAATTGCTGAGCCGCTCCTCTTCGTCTGTGGAGAACTGGAGTCGAATGTCCGACAACCGAGACTTGCAGCAACGCATTCAACGAATCGGTACCCTGGTCAGCGAGATCGAGTCGATTGCTGATCCCAGCCTGCGCGCGTCCACCAGAAAGCTGGTGCAGCTCCTGATGGAGTTCCATGGTGCCGGGCTCGACCGCGCCCTGGAGATCGTGGCCCGGACCGGCGGCTCCGGCATGGAACTGATTCATGAACTCGGCCGCGATCCGCTGGTTAGCAGTCTGCTGCTTCTGTACGGATTGCATCCGGACGACCTTCCGACGCGTGTGACGAGAGCGGTCGCGCAAGTCCAGACCAGAGTCCAGCGCAACGGAGGACAGGTTGAGCTGCTTGGCATCGAGAATGGAGTTGTCCGCTTGCACATGAGCTTGACCGGCCACACCTGTGCTTCAACTGCTGCTTCCCTTCACGCAACTGTGGAAGATGCGATCTATGAGGCTGCGCCTGACGTCACGTCGATCATCGTGGAGGGTCTTGCTGGCAAACCGGCCGGAGGTTTCATCTCTCTCGACACCCTGCTGGAGAGCCGGCCTCCGGTATCGGTCATATCTGGCCCGACTCTGGGCCGGGCATCGAGCTCGGCGCGAGGGAACACTGGCCTCGAACCATCCAGGGCGGTTTGAACATGGCGGCACAGAAATTCCACAGTAACGAGAACGCATTTGGAGTGCTGAGCCAGTTTGCGCGGCGGCCCCGCAATGTCGAGCGCTGTGAGCTATGCAGCGTTGAACTCGTCCCTCAGCACCCGCATCTGCTGGAACCGACAGGGCGCAAGCTGCTCTGTGCTTGCGATGCCTGCGCTCTCCTGTTCAGCGGTCGGGCCGGCGCGAGGTTCAAGCGCGTTCCCCGTTACGTGCACCTCCTGGCGGACTTCCAGATGAGCGATGCGCAATGGGACAGCCTGATGATTCCCATCAAGATGGCATTCTTCTTCCGAAGCTCGCCGGAGGGACGGACGATTGTGATGTACCCCAGTCCCGCTGGGGCAACCGAATCGCTGCTGTCGCTGGAGGCCTGGGCCGAGATCGTCCGGGACAACCCCGAACTCGATACCATGGAAGCAGACGTCGAAGCCCTGTTGGTCAACCGCATCGGTCACGCCCGCGGGTTCTCTGCTCCCGAGTACTACATTCTTCCCATCGACGAATGCTTCAAGCTGGTAGGCTTGATTCGTTTGCACTGGAAGGGGTTTTCCGGCGGGACCGAGGTCTGGCAGGAAATCGCCCGCTTCTTCGACGAATTGAAGAGCGAGGTCGCACTGCCCGCGGGAGGTGCTCGTGCCTGATCTCAGCTTCCAGGTTGAGCACGCTGAGGCGGTTCCCTTTGCTGTGGCTCCGCAACTTGCCTTCAAGCTTCGGCTTATTAACGCCGACCCGGACGAGACTATTCACACCGTTGCCTTGCGCTGCCAGGTTCAGATCGAAGTCACCCGGCGGCGCTACACCGCGGGAGAACAGGAACGGCTTCGAGACCTCTTCGGGGAACCGGAGCGCTGGGGGCAGACCCTGCGCACCATGCTGTGGACCCATGCCAGCGCCATCGTGCCGGCATTTGCGGGATCCACCGAAGTCGATCTTCCAGTGCCCTGCACCTTCGATTTCAGTGTGGCCGCTACTAAGTATTTCGCCGGCCTTATTGATGGCGAAATTCCCCTCTGCCTGCAGTTCAGTGGGACCGTGTTTTACGCCGAAGACGAGGGGCCGCTGCAGGTCATGCTGATTCCGTGGGACAAGGAGGTGCGCTTCAGGCTGCCGTTGACGGTGTGGAAGGACCTCATGGACGCCTACTACCCAAACAGCGCATGGCTCTGCCTGCGACGTGATGTCTTCGAGCGTCTGTATCGTTACAAGATCGAGCATGGAATCCCGACTTGGGAGGAAGCCCTGGAACGTGTGCTGAGTGGGCTCGCCGAGGAGATGCGCTCGTGAACACGGCTGCCGTCGAAAAGATTGCCAATGCGGTGCTGTACGAAGGGTACATGCTGTATCCCTATCGGCCGTCTGCGGTGAAAAACCGGCAGCGCTTTAACTTTGGCGTGGTGTGTCCCCAGTCCTACAGCGCCGCCCAGAAAGGCTCTGATCCCTGGATCATGCAGATCGAATGTCTGGTGCAGGGATTCGCGGAATGCCCGCTCGAGATTCGCCTCCGGTTTCTGCAATTGGTGGCGCGCTCCGTCGAAAAGAAGCTCGCCCACACGCACACAAATGAGACGTCCTTTGCGCCCGTCCGCATTCTTGAGGTGGATGGGCAAAAGCTCTACTCGTGGGAGGAGGCCGTCGAGCGCGAAGTAGCGGTTCCATTGACCACCCTGGGCGAATTACTCCGCTTGCCGCAACGGCATCCCATCCGCTCCGCGCCCAGTGAGGTTCTGGAGGCACTGCTTGACGACAAAGGCGCCATCGCCGGACGCTTTGTGCGCAGGCAGCGCGCCATCGACGGTACTCTTTACGCAGCAGTACACCCCGTGGCTGAGGGTGTGTACCGGATGGTGGTTCGGGTTAAGAATTCGACGCCTATGGACGATCCTGAGGGCGCCACCCGTGAGCAAGCGTTGATGCACTCCCTGGTCTCGGCGCACCTCATCCTGGGTATCGGCGGCGGCGAGTTCTCCTCCCTGCTGGATCCTCCTGAGGCTCTGCGCGAAGCCGCGGCGGCCTGCCGCAATATCGGAGCATTCCCCGTTCTCGCCGGAGAGGAGGGTCAGCGCGACACCATCCTGGCATCTCCCATCATTCTCTACGACTATCCGCAAATTGCTCCTGAAAGCGCCGGCGACCTGTTCGACGGCGCTGAGATCGATGAGATCCTTTCGCTGCGCATTTTGACCCTGACCGACGAAGAGAAGCGTGAGATGCGGCAGTCCGACCAGCGAGCCCGCCAGGTGCTGGAGCGGACCGAGGCAATGCCCGAAGAGCAGCTCATGAAACTGCACGGCGTGCTGCGCGGCTTGCGCCCGCTCAAGGAGGGTTCCCGATGAACGAATGGGAATGGCAGCTCCTCGAGGACAAAACGCCGGTGGAGAGCCTGGAGATCACCGGCGTTCAGGTGAAAGCTGGCGATCGGGTCCGGCTGCATCCTCGCCCGTGCGGCGACGTGCTGGATCTTGCACTGGCCGGTCAGACCGCAACCATCGAGGCCTTCGAACAGGACTACGAAGGCAAACTTCATGTTGGCGTGGTGCTCGACGATGATCCGGGAAGAGACCTCGGCCTCCTTCGCCAGCCGGGACATCGCTTCTTCTTCGATCCCGAAGAAGTGGAACCTTTGCCCAAGCGAGCCGACACGGAAGCCCCGGCGATGCAGAAGCCCAGCATCCTTGTTGCCGGCATCGGCAACATTTTCCTCGGGGATGATGGCTTCGGCGTGGAGGTAGTCCGCCGGCTGGCCGCGCGTAAGATGCCACCCTGCGTGCGAGTGGCGGACTTCGGCATACGAGGATTCGATCTTGCTTATGCCTTGCAGGATGGCTACTCGACCACCATCCTCGTTGATGCTTTCCCCCATGGACAGGAGCCGGGTACGGTTTCCATCATCGAGCCTGGCTTGAAGGATGTTGGCTCCGAGCAAAACCCGCTGGCCGCCGTCGAGACCCATGGCATGCATCCCCTGAACGTGCTTCGCATGGCCGCCTCCATGGGTGCGCCTTTGCAGGGCATCCTTCTGTTGGGGTGCGAACCGGCGACGCTGGGCCCGGAAGAAGGTCAGATGGGCCTGAGCGAGCCAGTGGAGCACGCCGTAAAGGAAGCGGTGAAATTGCTTGATTCCGTAATCAACAAAATCCTGGCCGGAAAAGGGCCAACCTCAACCTCGGAACCGCAATCGTAAAAAGGAGACAGCCGTGGCAAGCGAATTGATTCATGCCAACAATGGACGTTCCAGCGACCGGGATACCTTGTTTATGCTGAGCGGTATAGCGCTCATGGTCTTTGGGGCCGGATTGATTCTCACGAATCCTGGCGCACAGCGCCTGTTGAGCAGGGTCGGTGTAGGTAACTTGGGAGAAGGGCTGCTGCCCGACCTCGAGCGCTACTTGCGACTGCGGTCCATGTAAGCGGGACCGTCGTCGGACTCAGATCACCCCACAGGGGGAAGGAGCGTTCTTGGCTGAAGGCATGGATGGGACAACCAGCGAATCTCACGGCACGCCGCAAGTGGCAACCACCGCGGCTTCTCGCTACCTAATCGACGCCAGGATCAGCCGGTTTACGGTTCGGGCATTTGCTAGTGGAGTGTTGTCGGCCTTTGGACACAGTCCCACCATCGCCATCCGCGATTTCACGGGCGAAGCTCAGTTCAGCCCGGACAAGCTGGAGAGCGCTTCCTTGCACGTCGTTGTGAAGGCCGTATCGCTAGGCGTAACCGACGACGTCAGTGACAAGGACCGGCGTGAAATGGAACACGAGATGCATGTGAATGTGCTCGAGAGCGCCAGGTATCCGGAGATCGTCTTCGACTGCTCCCGGGTCTCGCTGGACAACCCGGGTAACAGTCAATACTCGATGAAGCTGCTGGGAAACTTAACCCTGCACGGGGTGACGAATTCCATGGCGATTCCTGCACGTGTGGCAATCACCGGTGACATGCTGCGCGCCTTTGGAGAGTTTTCGCTGCGGCAGTCGGACTACAACATCAAACTGGTTTCTGCGATCGGAGGCGGGCTCAAGGTAAAGGACGAAGTAAAATTCTCCTTTGACATTGTGGCCCGTGAGCAGGAATGAGCAGGGAGGCGCCAGAATGTGTCTAGCCATTCCCGGGAAGATTGTTGAACTCTTTCCCGGCACTCCGCATCTGGCTACTGTCGAGGTGGCGGGCGTGCGCCGCAAAGTCGACCTCGGGCTGCTGCAGGATGACCTGCCGGTGTCGGGTGACTGGGTGCTCATCCACGTTGGCTTTGCCATGAGCAAGATCAGCGAGCAGGACGCCCTCGACCAGATGCAGACCCTCAGGATCCTGGGCGAAGACGAACAGGCCATGCAGGAAGTGCGGGGCTATGGACTCGGCCTGGAGGACAGAAAACCGTCGTAACGGCCATGAGATTTGTAGACGAATTCCGTGACCCGGAGGTAGTGACCAGAACTGCGGAGGAAATCCGTCGTCTTGCCGATCCTGGCCGCCACTATCGTTTCATGGAAGTGTGCGGTGGTCACACCCACGCCATCTACCGCTTCGGCCTGAAGGACATCCTTCCCGCTAACATCGAACTCATCCACGGTCCGGGATGTCCGGTGTGCGTGCTCCCCATGGGCAGAATCGATGACGGGCTGATTCTTGCCCAGCAGCCTGACGTCATCTTTGCCGCCTTTGGCGACATGATGCGCGTGCCGGGCACTCAGGGCAGCCCACTGGAACACAAAGCGCGCGGCATGGATGTGCGGATTGTCTATTCGCCCTCCGACGCGCTCAAGCTGGCCAAAACCAATCCTGACAAACACGTCATGTTCTTCGCTATTGGCTTCGAGACGACTGCGCCTTCTTCGGCGCTCACGCTCATTCGGGCCAAGGCGGAAAGTATCCGCAATTTTTCCCTGTTTTGTAACCACGTCACCATCATTCCCGCGATTCGCGCCATCCTTGATTCGCCGGACATGCGCCTGGACGCTTTTATTGGCCCGGGACACGTTTCCACCGTCATCGGTTGCCGACCCTACGAGTGGATTGCCCAGGACGAAGGCAAGCCGATTGTCATCTCCGGCTTCGAGCCGCTCGATATCCTGCAGTCCATTGTCATGGTGCTGCGGCAACTGCAGGCGGGCAAAGCTAAGGTGGAGAACCAATACAAGCGCGTCGTGTCTTGGGAGGGTAACCGCGCTGCCCTGCGGGCCATGGCCGAGGTTTTCCAACTGCGTCCTTATTTCGAATGGCGCGGCCTGGGATTCATCTCCCAGTCGGCCCTGCGTATCCGCGATAACTATGCGGAGTGCGACAGCGAGCGGCGCTTCAGCGTGCCCGGAGTCCGTGTCACCGATCCTAAGGCGGCGCAGTGCGGCGAAGTGCTCAAGGGTGTCCTCAAGCCAGCGCAGTGCAAGTTGTTCGGCAGAGAGTGCACCCCGGAACATCCGGTGGGGGCGCTGATGGTGTCGTCGGAGGGATCGTGCGCAGCTTATTACAACTACGAACACCGCAAGGCAATGGCGACCAGTCTGGCGTGGCCGGCCTGAAGCCTGAGGCCGCGCCCCCGGACGCTGCGCCCCGGGTCCGCTTTCGCGATCCGCAAATTGAGATGGCGCACGGCGCTGGCGGAATTGCCAGCCGCCGGCTCATTGAAGGTTTGTTCGCTCCCCTCCTGTTTGGGTCCGCCAACCAGCCCTTAGGGGATTCCGCTGCGCTCAAGATTGCGGGAGCAAGGCTTGCCATTACCACCGACTGCTTTGTCGTCAAACCGCTGAGCTTCCCCGGGGGCTCCATCGGTGAGCTCGCGGTGAATGGCACCTTGAATGACCTCGCGGTCTCAGGGGCGCGGCCGGAATCCATTGTTGCCACCTTTGTCCTCGAGGCGGGTTTGCCGACTGAGGTTTTGGAAGCCGAAGTCCGCGCCATGGCAGAAGCGGCCCGGCGGGCTGGAATCACGATTGTGGGCGGCGACACCAAAGTCGTGGAGCATGGCCAGGCCGACCGGATGTATATCACCACCACCGGCGTCGGCCCCTTCCTGGAAGGTGTCCACGTAGATCCCAGAACGGTGCGTCCCGCCGACCAAGTGCTGCTTTCCGGTCCCATCGGCGACCACGGGATTACGATTCTGCTGGCGCGCGGAGAGCTTGATCTGGAAGCCGACCTTCGCTCGGACACGCGTTCAATATTTCCCCTGGTTGAAGCCATGGCCCAGGCCGCCGCGCCAGGCGTTCGCTGGATGCGCGATCCAACCCGCGGTGGCGTGGCAACGGCACTGAACGAACTTGCACGCGACTGTCGGCTTGGCATCCATCTCAGCGAAGAGAGCATTCCTGTTCGCGACTCGGTGCGGGGCGCCTGCGAGTTGCTGGGTCTGGATCCTTTGCACATCGCGAACGAAGGGCAATTCCTGGCGGTGGTGGCTCCGGAATACGCGGAAATGGCGCTCAACGCCTTGCATCAAACCGACGGCGGTGAAGAAGCTGTCATGATCGGTGAGGTGCATCAGCAGCCCGCCGGCTCGGTCCTGATTACAAGGGAATATGGCGGCAGCCGAATCATTGACATGCTAGTCGGTGATCCCCTGCCACGAATCTGCTGATGCGTGATGCAAGTCACCGACAATATCACTGGGAAGCGTACATTAGCTGCCAGAGGCTTAGCGTCTCCACCGGTTTCAATCCCACTTTGCTGGGTGCCGGGACGACCGATCTTTGACAAATCAAGTGCTGCCGGTGCGGTGATTCCCATCCTGGCAGCCTTAAATTGCGGTGATTATCGTGATTATCATGATTATCAAGATATCTTGATTATCATGATAAGCTTGATTATCATGTCATAAATCGGAATAAGCTATTTATTATTCAATGATTTATGAAAGAATACTGGTGGGAGCAGTAGATCCAAGAGACGGAGATTGGAGGAGGGTGACAGCGCGGATGTTGACCTGCTATGGACATGCCTACTCGATGCCAGCTCGGTAGCCTCGTCGAGGACCGCCTGTTGCAACGGAACCAGCTTTGCGAGGGGTTCTTTGCCCGCGAAGCCTCCCGCCTAGCCGCGGCGTGCCGCGAAATGTCAGAACGCTTCCTGCGCGGAGGCCGCTTGCTTGCCTTCGGGCGCGGGCCTTACGCCACGGACGCCCAGCACGTCTCGGTGGAGTTCGTCCATCCCGTCATTATGGGTAAACGCGCGCTGCCGGCGCTTGACCTCTCGATCCTGTTCCGCCCGTGGATGGAAAGCATCCTGGGTCCGGAGGATATCGTCATGGGATTCGGCCCGCCGGAGGGCGACGTGGAGGTCTTGGCCACGCTGCAGGAAGCCCGGCGCAGCGGAGCCATGACCTTTGCCCTGCCCGGCTCCGAGGGGTCTTACTCTGTGGGAGCTGAGACCCAGGATCCCTTCATTCACCAGGAAATCATCGAGATTCTTTATCACACATTGTGGGAAACGGTGCACGTCTTCTTCGAGCATCGTGAACTCGGACACGAGCTGGGCGCTGCGGAATTTCTGTATCCCTTCCTGGGTCAGGAAAAACAGCCGACCGCTGACCTGCTGGCCGAGGTTGCCTCCTCCATTCAGATGAAGGTGCACGATGACTCGGAGCTGCGTTCGCGTCTGGCCTCGGATGAAGCCGAGGCGATCAGCGCCGCGACGCAGGCCATCCACGAGCGGGTACAACGAGGCGGCAAGCTGATCCTCTTCGGTAACGGCGGTTCGGCCACTGACGCCAATGACTGGGCGATCGACTGTGTGTTGCCTCCGCTCGGCTATCAGCCCGTGCCCGCGGTCTCGCTCGCGCTGGAACCCGCGAACATCACCGCCGTGGCCAACGACGTCGGTACAGATGTCATCTTTCTGCGTCAGCTCATCGCTCAGGCGCAGCCGGAGGATATTGCAGTCGGGATTTCCACTAGTGGCGGTTCCCGCAATATCATTACGGCGCTCGACGAGGCGCGGAAGCAAGGCCTGCTGACGGTCGCGCTGCTCGGCTACGATGGCGGCGAAATCAAGCGGCGCCGCCTGGCCGACTTCCCTCTCGTGATCCACTGCGACCATATTCCTCGCATCCAGGAAGTGCAGGCTTCGATGTATCACATCATTCGTGAATCGCTCGAGGTGCTCTCCCGTGGGCAGGCTTGAGCTCTTTGGCGCCTCGAGCTGTCCTTACACCCGCGAACTGCGGGAGTGGCTCGAGTGGAAGGGCTCGGAGTTCGTCGAGTACGACGTGGAAAAGGATGTTCAGGCCCGCGAGCGTCTATTGACACTGGCCCCCAGTCCGGGCTCGGTCCCCGTCCTGGTCGAGGATGGCAGAATCGTTCAGGTTGGCTGGCAGGGGCGCGCCTGTGCTCTGGATGGCTGATTAGGATGGCGTTCGTACGTCCCGGGACCAAGAGGTCCAATGAGCAGGAGTTTAGATGTAACATGAAATTCGCTTGTCCCAGGGCGGTTGGCAAAGTGGGTGGAACTTCCGGGGTGCCAGCGTCGTATGTCTCCCCGTGACGAAAAAATCCCCGCCACAAACGAGGCGGCGCGCCATAGCGGGTGTCTGTCTCGCACTTACAACTCAAAGGAGAAGGAAATATGAAGACCCTGCGCATCGCGCTGCCCGTTGTCTTGCTGTTGCTAACCACACTGGCCTTTGCCCAGTCCGACGCCCAGAGGCCCTCCGATAAGGCGGCCAACCAGGACAATCCGCTTACCACGTTCAATAGGTATATCTACGGACACGTGAAGGACATCCTGCTCCGCTCCGCGGAAAAGATGCCTGAGGAAAGTTACAGCTTCAAGCCCACGGACTCGGTCCGCAGCTTCGGTCAGGTCATCGGACACGCAGCCGACGCGCAGTACCTGTTTTGTTCCATCGCACTCGGCGAGAAGAACCCCTCCCCGAAAGTTGAGCAGACCAAGACCTCGAAGGCCGATTTGATTGCCGGCCTCAAGGAAGCCTTTGCCTACTGCGACAAGGCTTATGACGGCATGACCGACGCCACCGCCAGTCAAATGGTGAAGTTCTTCGACCATGACGCGCCGAAGCTGGGCGTGCTAACCGTCAACAACATGCACGATCTGGAACACTACGGCAATCTCGTCACTTACATGCGGCTGAAGGGCATCGTCCCGCCCAGCAGCGAGCCGAAGGCCCAGCCGGAACAGAAGAAATAGCGCGTCTTTCTGGGCCGGCGGCTCCCCCGGCCCGAGTCTCTTTCTGGCCAGTTGGATTCGTTCTGAGCTAAGAGTTAACGATTATGGCTCAACAAGTCTCACGTCGGGAGTTTCTGAGCACGTCAATCGGTACACTGGCAGGAACCCTCTTGTTGTGCGACCACGGGCTGGCGAAAGCAACTGACGTCTATCCGCAGACTGGAAAACCGTCGACCTCGCCAGCAACCACCATTCGTGCTATGACACGTACGCTGGACATCAACGGAAGAGCTGCCAATGCGATGGGTCTGTTACGGGCGGACGGAACCCAAGGCATGAGCACTGTAGTGAATGATCCATTCCAAGCCACTCTGGACAACCAACTGCCTGTTCCTACTGCGATCCACTGGCATGGACTGCATCCTCCGAACAATGAGGATGGCGTTCCGGGAGTGACTCAACTTACCATTCGCCCCGGCGCCAGCGCTTTTTACAACTTTCCGGTTCAACCTGCTGGGACGCATTGGATGCATTCTCCTCAGGGTTTGCAAGAGGCATTCTTGCTAGCGGCTCCGCTCATCGTTCACGACTCGTCGGATCGCACTCGCGATGAGCAGGAGGTTGTGATCATGCTGGGAGATTTCAGCTTCACGCCGCCCAAGGAAATTTACGCACAGCTGCAGGCGGGCGCGAAAACGAATACAGAAACCAAGCAAGGTCAGAGTGGCAAAGCCACGGCCGACAAGAAGTCCAAGGCTATCAAACCGGACGCGAACGACGTTAACTACGATGCTTACCTGGCCAATGACCGTACGTTGCTTGATCCGGAGGTCGTGAAGGTCGAGAAGGGTGGCCGGGTACGCCTGCGGATTATTAACGGCAGCAGTGGAACGAACTACTTCGTTGATCTGGGAGCCCTTAACTGGCGAAGTGATTGCTACCGACGGAATGCCGATCGAACCTATTCGTGCCGGTCGCTTTCCGCTCGCCATTGCGCAGGGGATTGATGTGATCGTTCCTCTGCCGCCCAAGGGAGGTGCCTTCCCAATCCTGGCTTTGCGCGAGCTTGCGGCTGAGCGGACGGGCATCGTCTTGGCGACATCCGGCTCCAAAATCGCCAAACTGCCGACTTCGGCCTCGACTGCGTCGGGCCTGGCTTACTTTGGAACAGGAAAGCCAGCTCGTCGCCGCGAATCCGCTCTCTGCGAGGCCGCCAGACGTAACCAGTGTTTTGCGCTTGCAAGGCAACATGAGTCGTTATGAATGGCTGATCAACGATGTTGCATTTGACATCGCCAATCCCGCAGCCCAGAAGGCACAAGTCCACGTGAGCTCTGGTCAGCGAGTAGCGCTCAAATTCGTCAATGAAACACTGATGTCGCATCCCATGCACCTTCACGGACATGCGTTTCAAGTAGTCGCAATCAATGATCGCCGGTTTTCAGGGCCACTTCGAGATACCGTGCTGGTTCCCGGCAAGACGAGCGTTAAAGTGGAATTTGATGCCAACAACCCAGGGCTCTGGTATGTCCACTGCCATATTTTGTGGCACTTGGATGCAGGGATGGCTGCCCTTGTGCAATACGAGGCCTAGGAATTGCGAGAGCCTCTACACAAGGTGCGCTCGCTGTCGTATAACAGCGATCTGGCATGATCTTTTTTCTTCCGACGTGGATCGCGATCAGACAGTTTGTATTCGCCGCAGTATTCATTCTGCCTGTCGTACTGGCTCCGATTGAGGCCGATGCCTGGCACGTAGCGTTCGGCGATGCGCATTCAGAAGGTGAAGACAATCGCGACACGGACCCACAAGCTCAGTCTACTCCGTCCTCGCCGCCGCAACCGCAACCGTCAACTACGGCTTCGAAACCACGGAGGATCGAGTGTGCGCACCCGGCGGATCCGTGCCGACGCCACATGGTTTGCAAGAGCGAGCACTTCGATTGGGATGAAGTGCTCGTGAGCGATTGGAGTGGCATTCGCTCCAAGATGAGGGACCTTGGACTCTCGCTGACCGTGTCGTACACGGAAGCACTTCAGACCAATGTCAGCGGAGGGCCACACCAAATCTGGGGTTATACCGGTCAATTGGTTGCTGGTCTCAACTTTGACCTTTCGAAACTCATCAAGGTGCGCGGTATGTCACTGTACTTCGGAGGGTCGTGGGGCACCGGTGACAATCGAGTGGTTCGTTGCAAACCCTGTTCCCGGTTAATTCGTTCTATCCGCCTAGTTACTACCTGGGAGAAATGTATCTGCAACAGACGCTCTTTGAGGACAAACTCACTGTAGCAGGAGGCAGGCTGGCCGCTTCTAATGCATTCGCAACGCTTCCGGTCTTTTCCAACTACGTCAATTACGGATCAATCCAAACCCGTACCCTCTGGGAGGGAATGACATCAGCTTCTTCCCACAGGAACTGAATGGGGAGTCCAGGCGATCTACAACCTTACGCCGGTCATCCAGGTGTCGGCAGGGCTCTACAACAACAATACGAACTCAGCGAACGGACAGAATCACGGTACGGATTGGACTCTGCAACAGGGAAACAAAGGGGCGCTGGTTGCAGCGCAAATCACCTGGTTTCCGCATCAGTTCGCGAAGGACCAAGGCAGGCGGGGCATGCACGGCTTCGGTTTTATAACCAACAACAATTCGTTCTCCTCGCTTCCGGACGGTAAGACAAAGAGCGGCGGATACGCCGGCGTATTTGCATTGGGACAGGAGATGGTGTATCAACCTGACGGTCCCGGCACTGACCGAGGGCTAACCGTGTGGGGAAGCTTTGCCTACAACTCGAAGCCGGTCGTCAGCGTTATACCTCTATTTGTGGGCGCTGGAGCAAGTTATCAAGGTCTGATCCGTAAGCGCAAGAATGACGTTGCTTCGGCAGGCTGGATTTACGGGGATGTGAGCAACTTCATTCCCGGCGCCACGGCGGAGAACGTACTCGAATTGAACTACAAGTTCGTATACCGCCGATTCCTCGCTATCACGCCTGACTTCCAGTACATTTGGAAACCTGGCGGATATGATGGACCTGGAGTGACTGTGCTTGGCGTCCAAATGTCGATCACGTTCTAGCATCTCGTTCAAGGCGCGTAAAGTGCGCCTAACCATGCTCGGCTTTCAGATTGGTGTTTCTTCGAGGGGATTGTTGGCAAGCCGGAGGTCGCACCAGAGTTCGGTAGCGGACTTTCTTGCTCGCGCTCACCCAAAATCGAAACGCCGAAATTGCCGTTTTCGATGCATCATATTGAAAACAACAGATATGGAGTAATGGTGGAGGCGGCGGGAGTTGAACCCGCGTCCGAAAATGCTGCCAGCAAAGAGCCTACATACTTAGTCAGGTTCCTGCGCCGGTTACCCAGCACTCTCGCCCGCCGCGCTCAGAACCGACAAGAAACGCGGCCGGCCAGCCTGAAGGTCTCGCCTCGAACCCCCAGACGTAGGGTTCAAGGCCAGCTCACTGTGCGACGCCCTGTCCCGGCCCGTGAGCAAAGCCGAGCAGGACGGCAACCTAATTAATTAAGCTGCGTATGCCAGTGTTTGGTTGGCAATTGTGTTTTTGCACGCGATTACGGATGCATGCACTCCGGTATGCCTCTTTACCGCAATCACTTCCGTCGAAGCCGTGACGCCCCCTCGGAGTGAACCGCGATCAACTTCACTCTAGCACCCTGACCAGAGAAGTCAACTGCAACTGTCCATATAGATGCGGGCGCCAGATGGGATGACTCTGGGTCGGATTCCTGCATCCCACAAGCAGTAGAATCATCCAAAGCTTTTATCCAACTGTTAGTCTGATACCCGTGCGAATGACCAAGCGAATGCCCTGCCCTCGGCGTGGTTGTACGGAGACGATTGCGTGATCCCCGACTGCATCTCCTTCAACTCCATCCCGCACACGACCCGCATCTTTAGCGATTTTCTCTCCTATTCGCCCGAGGTTCGCAAGTTCTTTCCGACGCCGCCCGACGCCGGGCACGTCGTCGCACAGGCCAAGTCCGCGCCGCGCGACCTCGAACGTCAGGCCCGCGTCGCTGACGCCCTGGAGCAGCAGAACCGTGCCTGGGGCGCCTCGGAGCAGACGCTCCGCAACCTTCAGCGCCTGCGCGAGGGCGCTTACGCCGTGGTCACGGGCCAGCAGGTGGGGCTTTTCGGCGGCCCGCTGATGTCGTTGCTCAAGGTTGCATCGGCGCTGGCGCTCGCGCAGCAGGTGCAGCAGTCAGGCGTGGATTGTGTGCCCGTATTCTGGCTCGCCACCGAAGACCACGATCTCGATGAGGTCAACCAAGCCCTGTTCCTCAGCCACGATTTTCAGCTCGTTCCCTTCAAGGCCAACACCGCCGGAACGTCTGGCGCTCCGGTGGCGCATGTCCGCTTCGCGCAGGGAACGAACGAACTGGTGGCCGAGGCCGCCAGGCTCCTCGGTGACTCGCTTGCCGCCGATTACCTGCGCAAGAGCTACGCTGAAGGCGAGACATTCTCCGACGCTTTCGCGAGACTCTACACCCGCCTCTTCGCGGGTCACGGACTCATCCTGCTCAATCCGGTTGATCCCGCACTGCATCGTCTCGCATCGCCGCTCTTTGTGGATGCCCTGCGCCGCTCCGCTGAGCTCGATCAGGCCGTGCTGGAACGCAATCGCGAAATGCGTGGCGCCAGCTACCACGAGCAGGTAAAAGTCACGCGCGAATCCACTCTGCTGTTCACTCTGGTCGAGGGCGCACGCATCCCCGTGCACCGCGCCAACGGCATCTTCGCAGTCGGCAAGGAGCGCCTGTCCGGGGAGGAACTGGAGGCGCGCATCCTGGCCGCGCCAGAGAACTTCAACGCAAACGTCCTGCTACGCCCGGTGCTGCAGGATTACTGGCTGCCAACGCTGGCCTATTTCGGCGGCCCCGCTGAAGTGGCTTACTTCGCGCAGGCTGGAGTGCTCTATGAGAGGCTACTCGGACGCATCACGCCCATCCTGCCGCGCATGAGCGCCACCCTCATCGAGCCGCGCATCGAGCGCCTGCTCCTCAAATATGAAGTGGAGTTGCCCGAGCTGTTCCATGGCGAGTGCCAGCTGCGCGACTGCCTGGCGGCCCGTTCCCTGCCTTCCGACCTGAAGGACAACTTCGAGCTGGCGAGGCGGGCAATCCAGGTCAATCTGCAACGGGTCAGCGAGTCGCTGCGCAAGCTCGATCCCACGCTGGTGGAGGCCGCCGAGCACGCCGCCAGCAAAGTGCGCTATCAGGTGAACCGTCTGGAGAAGCGCGCCGCCCAGGCCGAGTTGCGGCGCACCGAAATTCTGGCGCAACACGCGGCGCAAATTGAGAACGCACTTTATCCCAACAAGGCCCTGCAGGAACGAGAAATTGGCGCCCTCTACTTCTACGCCAAGCACGGCCCCGAGCTAATCAACCGTCTGGTCGAACTGGCCAAGACGCGCTGCCCCGAACACAAGGTCCTGAGGCTTTCCGCCTGAGGACTCCGTTCCGTAGAATCCCGGCTCGCCGGGGTTCTACAACCGGAATGCGAATCCAATCCTCGAGTTGTCTTTGGATGAGGTGCCCCGCAGGGGGTCGGACTCTCCTACACACGCCTAGCTGGGCAGCGCGCTGAGTGATGCTCGCTGATTCTTAGAACTCGTGCTCGGTGGTGAAGCCTTTCAGCATCTCCTGCAAGTCGAGCTTCTGCTGCTCCATCTGCTGCTTGAACTTCTGCATTTCCTGCTGAAGCTGTGGAGTCAAGTTCTTCATGGCGTCGTTGATCTCGCGCCGCATCTGTTCCATTTCCTGCTCGCTGGGCTTCAGTCTGGCCAGCATTTCGGTCTGGCTGCGCTCCAGTTCTGGGCGAAGCTTCTCCATCTGCTGGCGAAGCTTCTGCATTTGCTCTTCAAATTCCGGCCAATCGCTTGGGGCGAATCTGGAAGTGTCCGGAGATTCAGGAAGGTTGAGCACCAGGGTTTGTTCGCGCTTGTCGCGCACCACGGCAACCTGAACCTTGCCGGAGCGGGCATGCATGGCGCGCCGCCAGTCGGCCATGTCGTGTACGTTTTCGTTGTTCACCTTCACGATGACGTCACCGGCTTTCAGGCCGGCAGCTTCGGCGGGACTCCCCTTCTCGACCGAACGCACCAGCACACCTTGTCCGTGCGGAACGCCGAAATAATCGGACATTTGCGGACACAGGCTTTCCACGACCATGCCGTGACGTGACATCAGCGGCGTGAACGACGGGACATCAATGTCGGGAATCTTGACGGAAGGAGGAGCAAATGCCATGTAAGGGACCGGCGGCAGATTGCGCGCGTGCGCAACCGCATTCGGCCAGGCGCCGAGCGTGACACTGATGTCCTTGTTCTGGGAATCGCGGAGCACCACGAGCTTCACGGTCTGTCCAGCTGCGGTGTTGCGAATCATCTCCTGCAATTGTGCGGGACTTTGCACCTTGGAGCCGTTGAATCCAACGATGACGTCGTTGTTCTTCAATCCGGCCTTGCAGGCGGGACCATCCTGGTCCACGTAAGTGATCAGCGCTCCGCTCGCGTCACTCAAATGCAGGCGCGAGGCGGTCTGCTGAGAAAGCTCGTCAATATGGACGCCCAGGTATGAGCCGGAATGCGGGGCGGACCCGCCGCTGGAAGCCGCTGGCGCCGCCACTGCGAGCACCGCTGCTAATGTCAATGCTGTAATCAGGAGTGCAAATTTCATGATTGTACGTCTGCGCATAATACACCAACCCTGTTCTAACGGCATCGCCGAAAATTGATCTGGCCCATGGTAGTACGGATCCTCAACAGCGGACCGCCGCCGTTCAGCGCTCCCTCAGCCGACATCGCCTTAGGACCATAGTTACCACCGCTGGTCGTAATCCTCAGGGCAGGGAAATCAGAAAGAATGCCTTTGCCGCTGGCCATGTCGGACGCAGCATGCACCGTAACCGGAAGATTGTCGGGCAGGCAAACCGAGACGTCGCCGGCTGCCGTGTGTAGTGAGGAATCTGTAAAGCTGCGGCTTCCTGCGAACTCGGCGATGATCGAACCGGCCCCGGTTTCCACTCGCGCGCCCTGGCTCAAGTTGTACAGTTCGACGCTGCCGCCGCCGGTGGAAACCTGCACCTGTCCAATCGCGCTGGCGAGGCGGACGCTGCCGCCGCCGGTTTCTGCGCGGACCGCGCCGCTGACGTCTCCGAAGTTGAGATTGCCGCCATCGGTGCTGGCGCGCAAGTCACCGTCGCACTTCCGCACTTCGATACTGCCCGCGCCGGTTGTGATAGTGGAGCCTTTAACAGTTCCGATGTACACTTTGCCACCACCAACCGTCACTCGCGCCTGGCCGGCAATGCTGTTGATGTGGACATCGCCACCGCCGCTGCTCAACGTGAAGTCGGCGCCGAGGTTGCCCCCATCAACATTGCCGCCACCGGAAATGATTTTTACCGGCCCCCGAAGATCGTCAAGCTTCACGGCCCCCCCGGTTGTCGAACCCAAAATTGTGGCCGTCAGGGAGGTCAGGTTGAGCGCTCCACCCCGAGTTTCCACCCGCACCGTCTCCAGTTCCCGCGGTACCTGCACCACAAACTCCGCATTGAAGCGATTCAGATTCTTCGCCAGCAGGCGGCCTTCAATGAAGTCGCGTTCCGCCGTCCTGGCGACCGAAATATGCAGTTGCTCGAACTGTCGGCGCGCCGCTTCCTCCGTAGGCGCAAACGAGCGCTTACGGATCACATACGAGACGTTGGGTGAGTTGCCCTGCACCTGCACGGAGCCCATGTCGGTGTTGACCCGGACTTCGCGGCCTCCTGGCATCGTGCCGGTAATCTCTTCGACCCAAGCGTTGCCTTCGCGGTACACCCGCGACTGCTGCGCGCACAACGGAATCGCAGCCGCCACGGTCAGAAACCCTATGATTGCCTTCCATCTCTTGCTCTTGTTTATCGCAACACGCCCATCGGCAGAGCTGCGAGAATTTGTCGTTGCCATTGCCCCTTGGAGACCCTGATTCAATCTTTCCTCATTTCCGGGAGCGAACAAGAATTATAAGAACACCGTTTCTCAGTAAATGACGGGCATCGACGCCAGCATGCGCGTGGACTCGGCGCGGATGTAATCGCTCGGGTCCTCTTTGGCGAGCTGCTGCAGCGCCATGCGAACGCTGCTATCTGCCCCCACCGGATCGAGGGCATGAAGGGCGCCGCTGCGCACTCCGGGATTGCTGTCGTTCAGCAGGGCTTCCAGTACCGCGTTGCGGACGCGAATGTCATCTTTTACATACGCGCCTAAGCTATCGAGCGCCATCAGTCGCACACCGGGATTGCTGTCGTAACGGAGAGCATAGGTCAGTGTCTCCCTCACCCGCGGATCATCGGCCTTGCTGGTCAGGGCTTCCACTGAATTCAGGCGGACACCGGAGTTCTCGTTGCTCTTGGCCGCATACAGCAGCAGGTCCTGCACTTTGGGATCCGACACCGAACCCTGGACGGACTCGGGAAGGCGCTTGTCATATTGAACTTTTACGGTGTCGCTGCCAGGTTGTTTCTCGATGGAAGTGATGCCGCTGATGGAAGCTTCCTGCGGGGTACTGCTGACGACGCGGGGTGTTTGTCCCTTGTTCATGGCGCTATACATGGCGCCAATACCACCGCCAAAGCCGACGAGGAAGATGACCGATGCAAGGGCCGGTGAGAACCGAAGCTGACGCAGCCAGGCAGTGGGGTCGAACGCGAAGCGATGATACCAGGCACGGTGCTGCTTGGTGGTCTCCAGCAACTCCTGCAGCCGCATGCGAGCGGCCGCAAGGAAGCTGGCGGAAGGCTCCTCCACCGGCAGCGCGTTCATCTGAACCTGAAACTCGCGCTGGCCGTCGAGTTCAACGGCACAGCTTCCGCAACGTCCAATGTGCTGCTCCAGCTCGTGCCGCGCGTCGTCCGCCAGTTCGTCGTACAGATACAGTGTGATGTTCTGTTGGACCCACTCGCAATTCATGATGCTCACCTCTACCGCATGTCCTTCAACGCAGCCCGCAATTTCTGCGTGCCGCGAAACAACGTGTTCTTCGCAGTCTCTTCCGTGGTATTCAAAATCTCGCCTATGGTCCGGAGCTTCAGCCCCTGATAATGCTTCATCTCAAAAACCATGCGTTCGCGGGGAGTCAGCTTCTGCAGTGCCTTGGCAATTCGCGCCCCCAGCTCGCGCCGCATCAGGTCGCGCTCAGGACTGGCGCCGGAGCGCATATCCGCCACCTGATCGAGCAGGTCGTAACTGCCGCCTTCCGAATCGGTCGTGACTCCCGAATCCTCCTTGCGCACCTGCCGCTTGCGCAACAGATCGAGACAGAGATTGGTCACGATGCGATAGATCCAGGTATAGAATGAGCACTCAAATCGGAAATTGTTGATGTTCCGGTAGGCTTTGAGAAAGGCTTCCTGGTAAATGTCCTGGGCGTCCTGTTCGGAGCGGGTCAGGTGATAAGCCAGGCGAAGCACCGCGCTGTCGTACTGGCGTACCAACTCCTCAAACGCGGCACGATTACCACGCTGAGCTTCCCGGATCAGCTCCGTGTCATTCATGCGGCTCTGGGCCTGCGCAACTACTGACCCTCGACCTAAGGGAGTAGAAGACGTTTCGTCCGCCGCTCGCCACGTCTGAGGGGGGCGGAGCCCCGAGCCAACCGTGAGAGGAACTGCAGCCGCTTCGGCCGGCATGCTGGTTTCTACCTAGTATGCAATTTGCAAGCCCAATTCTCGTGCCTGCAACTACATAGACGGGCACTGGCAAAAACCGTGAGCGGTCATTATAGACGTTCAGGTAGTACTTACGTGAGAAGTGGTCCGGCGGTTCCTGACTGGACCCGCAGCGGAAGTGATATTGCACAATTTTATGTGCAATTGAGCGGGGTCTTGACCTTCGCGCCTTAGATAACTTATTGACGCCTATGGCGCACGCCGCATCTTGCGAGCAGAGATCTCTGCTGCGCGGCCGGACCACTCCCTCTTCCACAAATGCAGACCACAGGAGGCAGAGTGGCCCGCCGTAAGCCCGCGGCTCCGGACGGATTACGTGATTTTCAGTAGGTTAACCTTCCCTAACCTCTGCCGCCGACGTCTCCGCCGCCGCTTCCCGTTTGATGATAACCTTCACCGGTACCGTGACATCCTTGTGCAGCCTTATGGGGACGCTGAACTCGCCCACGTGTTTCAGGGGCTCGTCGAGATGGATCTTGCGACGGTCGATGTTGAAGCTTTTGTGCTCGAGCTCGCGCGCGATGTCGGCCGCGGTGACAGACCCGAACAGCAGATCGTGCTCGCCTGCTTTGCGGGCAAAGCTGAGGGAAACATCTGCCAGCAACGCCGCCAGTCTCTCGGCATCACCCTTCTCGCGCACGAGGCGCCGCACCGCTGCCGACTTCATCTGTTCAATCACGGCGCGGTTCGCCGCCGTCGCTTCAATCGCCAACTTCTTGGGGAGGAGATAATTACGGCCGTAGCCTTCGGCCACCTTCACCACGTCGCCGCGGGAGCCGAGTTTGGCCACATCTTCCTTAAGAATTACTTCCATAACCTGAACTCCGTTGAATTCGCTATCGCCGGGCCGGAGCCCGCTAAAATCTTCACGCCTCATTGGAAGGCCCGGGGCTTGGCCGCCCATCGGCGACCATTCCCTACCGTGCCCCCAGAGGCAGCAGCGCAATATTGCGCGCCTGCTTAATAGCGTCGGCGAGACGACGCTGGTGCGGCGTGCATACACCGGTCAAACGTCGAGGCACAATCTTGCCCGCTTCTGAAACGAACTGGGAAAGCAGGCGCACGTCCTTGTAATTGATGCCATCGATTTTTTCGACACAGAACTTACACACTTTCTTGCGCCGGAAGAACTTGCGTCCTCCCTCACGAGGACTGGCGCCGGGGCCAGAACGGCCTGCGGGACGTGGCCCGCGTGGAGCGCCCTCGCGCGACCCGCTCTCCGGCCGTGCAGCCGGGGTCTCTGTTGTGGCGGCTTCCGTCTCCGGAGCTGCTGTTGTGTTGGTTTCGTCTGCCATGACTCTCCTCCTTGTTATGCGGTCCGACGCGATTCGTCGGGCCCTGTCCCGAGGGAACGAAAATCTGAATGTCAAGCCCGAACCTCATGCGCTCCGGCCCCAGAGTGAACCGAGGTTCCGTGGCTAGGCACTCAGCGGTGCCGGTTCAGTTCCCCCAGCCGCTTCCGGCTCCGCAGCCGGTTCCGTTGCAGCAGCGGCGGGAACGCCAGGGCTCTCGGCGCCAGACGCGACCCCCTGCCGTCCTTTGCCGCGGACCTTGGTGTCGCGGATCGCCTTGATCTTGGCCAGCCGCTTTTGCTCCTCGTCAATGCGCACGGTGATGAACTTGATCACAGGCTCGGTAACCCGTAGACGCCGTTCCACTTCCTTCACCATACCGCCTTCGCCTTCCAGCACCATCAGCATGTAAACGCCGTCCTGGAACTTGCGCACCTTGTAGGCCAGCCGACGCTTACCCATACGCTCGATGCTCTTGACCGAACCGCTTGCGTTGCCTACCTGGCTTTCAATATTTGAGATGAGCTTGTCCTGGTCCTCCTCGGTCATGTCAGGTCGGACAATGAACATCAATTCATACGTACGTTGCATGTGTTCTCCCTAGCACCTAGCAGCTAGCAATTAGCAACTAGTGTCCTGTATCAGAATTCGTTGCATGAGCTAGGACCTTTAGGCCCGAGAACAGAACTTGAGAAGCTCATTTGTTTTCGCAAACGAATTTCTGTTTCACCACAGTAGTGAATTTCCAAACTCGAAGCAGCTGACGGCCAGTTGCGAGTGGCTAGTCGCTAGTTGCTTCTTCTTGCTTCCGATTGAAGCGGTTCATCGCCGCCTGCACGCCTTCCGCAAGGATTACCCTTACGGCTGCCGCGGCCGCATCCAGCACTTGGTCGAGCACCGGATACTGCGACTTCTTGAACTGCGATAGCACATACCTGGCGCCGTCGGTCACCGGATAGTCCGGTGCAATTCCCATACGAACGCGCGCGATCTCCTGGGTGCCCAGTGCGTCCATAACCGACTCGACTCCGTTATGCCCCGCCGAGCGGCCGCGCGGGCGAACCCGCAAGGTGCCGAACGGCAGATCGATTTCGTCGTACAACAGCACCAAGTCCTGCTCAGGTGTGACTTCGTACTCCCGCACCAATTCCCGGACCGCAATGCCGCTCAGGTTCATATAGGTGTCCGGCTTGGCCAGGAGCACGTCCTGCCCGGCCAGGTGTGCGCGCGCCGTCTGTGCGCGGCAATTGCGGTTGTTAACCCGCACATCGCATTGTTCTGCGATGCGGTCCACCGCCAGAAAACCCATGTTGTGCGGTGTGAACTGGTACTCGATGCCCGGGTTGCCGAGCCCGACGATCAGCTTCACAGCGCCTACTTCTTCTTCTCAGA